>JFJP01047208.1_pt1 | contig 16324 bp, 17 predicted proteins | sample 431651 | NCBI WGS metagenome assembly JFJP01 (sample SAMN02602958, study PRJNA72255) | Microbial mat metagenome, whole genome shotgun sequencing project. | biome: fresh water; feature: sink hole; material: water; isolation source: purple microbial (photo- and chemosynthetic) mats found in... | reverse complement strand
GAGTTCTTATGATTAAAAACGGAGATGCTGATGGTGAGGTCTCAGGTGCTGATCACTCAACAGGAGATGTGCTTCGTCCTGCCTTTCATTACGTAAAAACAGCCCCCGGAATTTCAGTTGTTTCAGGTGCTTTTATAATGATATTACCCGATAAGTCTTTTGGAGAAGATGGCGTTATAATCTTTGCTGATGGAGCTGTTCATCCTAATCCAAATGAAAAAGAGCTGGCAGAGATTGCAATAGCTTCTGCTCATACCGCAAAAGCTATCGCTGGTATTGAGCCCCGGATTGCTATGCTCAGCTTTTCAACTAAAGGCAGTGCTAAAAATGAAATGGTAGACAAGGTTGTAAATGCCACCAGAATTGCAAAAGAAATGGCACCGCATCTTCAGATCGACGGCGAACTTCAGGTAGATGCTGCAATTGTAGAAGCAATAGGTAAAAGCAAGGCTCCAGGAAGTGCAATTGCCGGAAAAGCAAATGTTCTGATCTTTCCTGATCTCAACTCAGGAAATATTGCCTATAAGCTTGTGCAGAGACTTGCCCATGCAGAGGCTATCGGACCGGTACTTCAGGGCATGGCTGCGCCAATTAACGATCTTTCAAGAGGTTGTTCGGTAAGCGATATAGTTAGTATGATTGCTATAACTTCGAATCAGGCTGCAGGCATTAAATAAAACAAAATAGCAAAATTAAAATTGTAAGTTATTAATTAGTAATTAGATATGTCAGAAAATACCGAAAAACTGGAAGATTATGGTTTGGGATCAGACAATAAGCCAAAAACCCTGTTTTCATTAGTTGGAATAGTAGGAGCCGGTACTGTTGGCCAGAATATTGCCAGAATGGTCAGTTCAAAAGGTCTAGATGTAATTTTTCTTGAAATAAGTCAGGAAAAAGTTGATCAGGCTTACCAGGAACTCACTAAAGAACTCGACCGCATGATTGAACGCTGGGGTATGACAAACTCAGAAAAACTTGGAATATTATCGCGTATAAAAGGAACCACCGAATATAACAGGTTCAAGGGATGCGACATTGTTATAGAGGCAGTTAAGTCCTCAACAAGGGAGCATAGCCATGAGATGCGCATGAGGATACTTAAGAAAATAGAACAGCATGTCGACAGGCATACAATTATTGCAACAAACTCCTCCACTCAGGTTATTACTGAACTGACAGCAGATCTCGAATATAAGGACCGTTGCGTCAGTTTTCATTTTCTTACTCCTGAGGCCGATGCAAGGGTAGTTGAGATTGTAAAAGGGCTCTATACTTCACAGGATGCCTATGAGAACACTATTAAATTCGCAAACCTCATTGGCAAAAAGGTAATCCCTGTAAAAGAATCTCCGGGAATTATCAGCACAAGGCTTTTTGTCCCGCTTATTAATGAAGCATGCGAGATCCTTATGGAAGGCGTTGGAAGCATGGAAGATATCGACCTCACAATGAAAGTTGGATTTGGACTTCCCCTGGGGCCGTTTGAAATGGCTGACAAAATAGGTCTGGACAAGATTCTGCGTTGGTGCGAAAATCTCTACGATGAATTCGGTGATCTTAAATACAAGTCGTCTCCTCTATTAAAGAAAATGGTACGTGCCAACCAATGGGGCCGCCGTACAGGCAGAGGTTTCTATGAGTATAACAAAGATGGTATGAAAATAAAAAAGAATTCATTCTTTGAATATTAGTAAACTATGAGTAAGTATTATATACTTCTGAAAGCAAGGTATTAAAAACAATAAAAAGTTACAATTAACACTCTCTAAATGAAAATATTAGTTCTTAATTGTGGAAGTTCATCAATAAAATATCAGCTTATTGATATGGCATCCGGCGTGGTTCTTACAAAAGGCGTTGTTGAGAAAATTGGATTAAAGGGTTCATTCATAAAAAATGAAAGACATGATGGTGATAAAGTAAAGCTCGAGGGAGAGATACTTGATCATCAGACCGGTATAGGCTATATTCTGGGTATGATGATTAGCGAAAAACGAGGTGTTCTCAAAGGGCTGAATGAAATAGATGCAATTGGTCACAGGGTTGTGCATGGTGGTGAAACTTTTCAGGGAAGCTGTTTCCTTGATGATATAACAATAAAAGGAGTGGAAGATTGTTCTGATCTGGCCCCGCTTCATAATCCGGCAAACCTCAAAGGGATCTACGCTATGAAAGCTCTTCTGCCTGATGTACCTCAGGTGGGTGTTTTCGATACTTCATTCCACCAGTCAATGCCCGACTATTCATTTATGTATGCCATTCCTTATTCGCTCTATAAAAAATATGGCATCAGACGCTATGGTTTCCACGGAACCAGTCATAGCTACGTTTCAAAACGTGCCTGCGAGATCCTCAATGTTGATATAAACACGCAGAAGATAATAACATGTCACCTGGGTAACGGAGCCTCAATTACCGCAATTAAAAACGGCAAATCTATCGATACCTCGATGGGACTTACTCCTGTTGAGGGACTGATAATGGGTACACGTTCTGGCGACATCGATGCCGGTGTTCTGACTCTTATTATGGAGAAAGAGGAGATAGATTATTCTTCATTAAATACACTTCTTAATAAGCATAGTGGGGTCCTGGGAATTTCGGGTATTTCATCCGATATGCGTGAGGTAGAATCAGCTGCAGCAGAGGGAGACGAACGTGCAGCTCTTTCGCTCAAAATGTATGATTACCGAATCAGGAAATACATCGGTGCCTATGCTGCCGCAATGGGTGGCGTGGATATCCTCATCTTCACGGGAGGTATCGGTGAAAACGGATCAGAAACAAGAGAGAACATCTGTAAGGATTTTGAATACATGGGACTTGAATTTGACAAGAAAGTTAATGATGGTGTTCGCGGCAAAGAGCTGGTTATCAGTACTAAAAAATCGAAAGTAATTGTAATGATAGTTCCTACTAATGAAGAACTCGTTATCGCTTCTGACACTTGTGATATAATAGAAAAGAAAACTGCTAAAGCATAACTAAAACCTGATTACATGGTATTAAAGAACCTGAATGACCTGCGATCATTGGTTGAAGGTGGTCCAAGGAAAAAACTCGTACTGGCTGCTGCACAGGATCAGCACTCGCTGGGTGCTGTAGTAAAAGCCTGGAAGGAAAATATTATCGAACCTATTCTGATCGGGGATAAAGAGGGTATTCAGAATATCTGCGATTCAAATAATTATGATATTACCGGAGTCAGAATAATACATGAGCCGGAAACTGATATGTCTGTTGAAATGGCTGTCAGAATGGTTAGCAGCAAGCAGGCTGATATCCTCATGAAGGGTATGGTTGGTAGTTCTACTCTGCTGAGATGCGTCCTTAATAAGGAATGGGGGCTAAGAACAGGGAACCTGCTATCCCATTTTGCCCTTTTTGAGGTTGATACTTACCATAAGGTGATTGCCGTTACTGACGTAGCGATGAACATAGCCCCCAATCTTAAAGACAAAATTGCTATTGTAAATAACTCAGTAGCATGCCTTAACAAACTTGGTTACACAATGCCTAAGATTGCTGTACTTGGAGCAGTGGAGATGGTAAACGAAAATATGGAGGCCACTCTGCATGCAGCTTTATTATCAAAAATGAATCAGCGCGATCAGATTAAAAACTGCATAATCGACGGTCCTCTGGCATTCGACAACGCAGTTAGTCTTGAAAGCGCACAGCATAAAGGAATTAGAAGTGAGGTTGCCGGAGATACCGATCTGCTTCTTATGCCCGATATCGAAGTTGGTAATGTTCTGTATAAATCTCTGGTCTTCTTTGCGAAAGCACGTGTTGCTTCAATTATTCTGGGTGCGATGGTCCCAATTGTTCTTACTTCAAGGTCAGATTCCGAACAGGCAAAATTCGACAGTATATTGCTCGCTGCCGCAGCCAGTAAATAGTGATACTATGATATCTTCCCTGAAAATGATGGAGAAGAAGGTGCTTGGTCTTAAAAAGAAGCACCGGATCTCAGTTGCCTGGGCACAGGATTCCAATACTCTTGGTGCATTGTATAAGGCTGTAAATAAGGGATTTGTAGAAGCTGTTCTGATAGGCAAAAAAAAAGAAATAGTTTCCTTATGCAAAAACGCCTCAATAGATCCTGAACTTTTTACAATAGAGGAAGCAAAAAACGAATCAGAAGCTTCATCTCAGGCAGTTGCTCTTGCGAGATCAGGTAATGTTGATATTGTCATGAAGGGACTTGTAGGCACTGATAAGTTCCTGAGAGCTGTGATGGATAAGGAAAAAGGAATAATGCTTCCAAATGCCGTTTTAAGCTATGTGGGAGCAATTGAAATTCCTGCCTATAATAAGCTTCTTTTCATAACTGATCCGGCAGTTATCCCTTTCCCTGACCTCGATCAGAAGGTCGCAATGGCCGGATATGCAATTGAAATGGCTAACCGATTCGGAATCGAAATTCCCAAAGTTGCCCTCATAGGGGCTTCGGAAAAGATGGGCCGCCATTTTCAAAACTCAATAGATTATGCTGTAATGTGTAAAATGGCCGACCGGGGTCAGATAAAGAAATGCATTATGGATGGACCGCTTGACATTTTTCTGGCCTGCGATAAAGAAAGTATCAAAATAAAGGGAATAGAAACTCCTGTAAACGGAGAAGCTGATATACTTCTGTTTCCTTCACTTGAATCATCCAACCCATTTTATAAAGGACTTATGCTTTTTGCAAAGGGTGAACTTGCTGGCTTAATCAGGGGAACAGAAAAGCCTGTTATAGTAATGTCAAGAAGCGAAAGCGAACTTTCAAAGTATTATTGCATTTCTCTTGCCTGCCTGATGGCTTAATTTCTCTCACCAGTTAAATAATCTATTAATGGCAAAACGACTTATTCTGGCAATCAACCCGGGTTCGACCTCAGACCAGTTCAATCTGAGAAAAGATCTGATAATGAATGAGCTTCTCGAAAGAAAAATTGATCTGAGCAGAATAGTAGCTGTCGTTGGGAGAGGAGGGCTGATAAAACCAATAGAATCGGGAATTTACCAGGTTAATATGCGAATGAAGGAAGACCTCATAGCCGGACTGAATGGCCATCATGCCAGCAATCTGGGTGGTCTTATTGCCGATGACATTGCTGCTTCATTGCCGGGCGCAAAAGCCTATATTGTCGATCCGGTTGTTGTCGATGAAATGGAGCCGGTAGCACGAATTTCAGGACTTCCGGAAATAAAACGCAAATCAATTTTCCATGCCCTTAACCAGAAGGCTGTTGCAAGAATCTACGCAGCTTCGAAGGGTAAAAAATATGAAGAGCTTAATCTTATTATAGCTCATATGGGTGGCGGAATCACAGTTGGTGCCCATAATAAAGGTCGTGTAATTGATGTAAATAATGGTCTCGACGGCGATGGCCCCTTTACACCTGAAAGAGCAGGAGGATTGCCATCCGGACAGCTTGCCGGTCTTTGTTTCAGTGGAAAATATACCCATGCTGAAATAAAATCAATGATTACCGGAAAGGGTGGCATGATGGCATATCTGGGAACAAATAATTTTATGGAAGTCTGCTCGAGAGCTGATGGTGGAGACAGTAGCGCTATTCTTATAAGAGAGGCAGTTGCCTACCAGGTAAGCAAGGAAATAGGCGCATTGGCTGCCGTTTTAAAAGGCAGGGTTGACGCAATTATTCTTACCGGAGGAATGGCACACCAGGAGTCAGCAATGAGCATTATAATTTCTATGGTAGGGTTTATTGCCGAAGTATTAGTCTATCCGGGCGAAGATGAGCTCAAGGCACTGGCATTTAATGGCTTGCTTGCCCTTGACGGAGAGATAGAGATTAAAACATATAATTGATTAGGTTGTCATCAGGGAGTGTTCACTGCTACTGGTATAATTTTTCCGTTAAAGTACTTGTTGCCGTGAAGAGCAAAATCTGAAATATACCTCGCCATTTCTTCCGAGGAAACAGGTGCCTGATATCCCGGAAACGCTTCTTCAAGCATCTCGGTCTGAACAGCACCCAGAGCGAGACAGTTCACACTAATTCCGGCTTCAGAATATTCAACTGCCAGACATTCAGAAAGATTAGCCAGGGCAGCTTTCGAGGCACTGTAAAACGACAGTCCTGCAAACTTTACGCTTCCCTGAAATCCACCCATGCTCGATATATTGACTATATGGGATCCTTTTTTCATAAAAGGTTTAACAAGTCTTATCATAAAGGCAGTACCAAAGAAATTTACCTCCATCATCTTCCTGGCATCCTTTTCTGATATATTGTCGAATTTTTCAGAAACCAAAGTACCTGCCATATTAATAAGGATATCAACGTTTTTCAGGTTTGATGCAATGAATTCACTGAACGATTCAGAGTAGGATTCAAATTCCGAAAGATCTATTTTGAATGTTAAGATATTATTATTCAGCGCCTTGAGTGAATCAAGTGCAAGTGCATTTCTGCCGGTTACGAGTATTTTGTTAGCGGGATCAGCAGCAAGAGAAAGTGCTACATCCCTGCCAATTCCGCGTGTTCCGCCGTTGATAATTATATTCATTTTCCAGTTAAGTTAAATGTATCAAACTCCTGAGGTACGAAGATATTTATTAATCATGTCTTTTTGAAGAAGAGCAAGACCTATTTTCCCAAGGGGTTGTCGAAAAAGACCTTTTTAACCGCAAAGCCCGACTGAACTAGCTGAAAGTAAGTATCTTTGAGCGATAGTCAGTCGTTCGGGCGGGCTTTGCGGTTAATGGATTTCTGCTTTTTCAATAGCCCCGTTAAAGTAAAACGATCCTAAACGAGATTTTCAAACACAACCAATGTTTAAACATTTACAAATATTAAGCTAAATCTGTATATTTGCATAAAAATATTTGAAAATAGGATGAATAAACTTAAAATATCAATAATAGGCTGTGGTAATATTGGTTTTTCATTATTGCAGGGATTTCTGAAAAATGAATCACTTGTTCCTGAAAACATAACTGTTACACGCAGAAATATTAAAGAACTCAGTCATCTGAAGAAAAGCGGGGTAAAGATTACCTCCGATAATCTTAAAGCTGTGAAAGGTTCTGAACTTGTTATTATTGCAGTAAAACCATATAATATTGCTGATATACTGGAGGAAATTAAAAGTGTATTGAATCCTGAAAAACACATACTTATTTCGGTTACAGCCGGAATTACAATAAACCAGATCAAAGAGACTGTGGGTAAATCAATTCCGGTCTTCAGGGTTATGCCAAATATTTCTGCAAGTGTAGGAAAATCTGTTACATGTATCAGTCATTCCGGTACTCGGAATGAAGATGTGCAGGCAGTTACTTCATTATTTGAAATTGCAGGTACTACAATGATAATTGATGAGGAACTGATGCAGTCAGCTACAATTCTAGGGGCATGTGGTATAGCTTATGTGCTGAGGTTTATAAGAGCAATGATTCAGGGTGGTATTCAGATTGGATTTGATGCAAAGACTGCCAGTGAAATTGTTAATCAAACAGTTAAGGGTGCTGCTGAATTACTAATTGAGAATCACGAACATCCTGAATATGAGATAGATAAAGTCACAACTCCAAAGGGCTGTACAATTGTAGGACTGAATGAAATGGAGCATAACGGGTTCAGCTCCTCACTTATAAAAGGTATTGTTGCTTCTTATGAAAAAATTGAAAAATAGATTGAGGATTTTTTCGTTTATTTGTACTAATCCCTTCATAAGGGTTATTACAAATTAAAAAAATGAATCATAATATTGCCGGCTTTTCAGTTAACAGCTTAATCAAAAAAGTGTCTCTCATTTTTTTGCTGCTCATTTTAATGTCAACTCATGTTTGTCAGTCTCAAAGAAGCAGGAGCGAGACACCTCCTCTGAGTGAGCGTCTCTTTTATGGTGGAAACTTCGGACTTCAGTTTGGGACAATTACCGATATTCAGGTATCTCCGGTAATCGGAATCTGGCTGCGGCCAAGGATTGCAGTTGCGGTTGGACCCGATTACAGGTTCTATAAATACGGATCAGAGAAAACAAATATTTATGGAGGCAAAGCTTACGTGGAACTTGTTTTAATTCAGGATTTAAATAATCTTATCCCTTTAGGTGTTAATACCGGCATATTTGTCCATCTCGAGGATGAATTTCTTAATCTTGAAACCTCATTTTGGAAATATCCTCCATATTTAACTGAAAGATTTAAAGTTAATACTGTCCTGGCAGGAGGTGGAATAAGTCAGCAAATGGGACGTCGTTCTTCATTGAATATCATGGCTTTATGGGCACTTAATGATTCCGGTTACGGGATATACAGTAATCCGGAATTCAGAGTGAGTTTTATGTTTTAAACTGTTTTTTGAATTTATTATTCGCCTCCAACTAAATTAAATTATATTTGAGGCGTTTTTAAGAAAAAAAATTGAAATGAAAATAGAAAAAAATAAAATGGTTTCCCTTATTTATGAATTGAGGGAGAGCGACCAGGAAGGTCGTATTATTGAGGCATTAGATGAAGAAAGACCGCTGAAATTCGTTTTTGGAACCGGAAGACTTTTACCTGTATTTGAGACAAATATAGATTCGCTCAGGACTGGCGACAACTTCAGTTTTAAACTCACTGCCGATATTGCTTATGGCGAGAAAAGGGAAGAGATGGTTGTAAATGTCCCCAGAGCTGTTTTCGAAACTGATGGTGTCCTCAATGAAGATATCTGCAGAGTCGGAAATGATGTCCCGATGACAGATACTGACGGGAACCCACTTACCGGTGTAATTAACGAAATTACAGATACTTACGTTAAGATGGACTTCAATCATCCAATGGCAGGAATAGATCTTTTCTTCACTGGAAAAATTGTAGAGGTTAGAGAAGCAACTGATCAGGAAATCAATCCTGAAGGTAGTTCCTGCTCAGGGTGCTCAGGTCATTCTCATTCAGATTGCGGGGGATCCTGCAGTTAATTATTGTCAAATCCTGAACTCAGGGAATAAAGAAATTAAATATGAAAAACCTCTGGAAAAACTTTCCGTATATTCTTATTGGTATTATTTCTGTAACCCTTATTTTATTAGTTCTGCATGCTAATAATATAGTTGAGATAAACCCAACTATATTATTGATATTTCGCCTTCTAAGTGTTTTTGTTCTTATTGTTTATGCTATCCGTAAACGATCGCTTACAACCTGGATTCTCGTTTGTATGGTGGCAGGAGCCGAATTCGGATATGACGTTCCTGCAGTGGCCAAAAAGCTTCAGGTTCTCAGTGACATATTTTTAAGATTGGTGAAAACTATAATTGCACCACTTTTATTTTCCACCCTTGTTGTAGGAATAGCCGGTCATGCCGATATCAAACAGATCGGAAGAATGGGGTGGAAATCTCTGTTATATTTTGAAATAGTCTCAACCCTGGCCTTATTTATCGGCCTTCTTGCTATAAATATAAGTAAGGCTGGTGTTGGTGTTGTATTGCCACCAGTCCCCGATGTTGCTCCTATTACGACAATCAAAGCACTGTCAACCAGCGAATTCATACTGCATATCTTTCCAGAGAACATAGCAAAGGCAATCTTTGAAGGTCAGATACTTCAGATTGTTATATTCAGTGTAATTTTTGGAATCGCAGTGGCCATGGTTAAAGAGAAATACAGGGCGCCGATGATAAGATTCAGTGAGAGTCTGGCAGAGACAATGTTCAAATTCACAAATATTGTAATGTATTTAGCCCCGATAGCTGTTTTTGCTGCAATTTCATATACAGTTGGACACATGGGACTTGATATTCTTTATAATCTTTTTAAACTGCTTGCTACTCTGTATGTTGCGTTAATTGTATTTCTCGTGTTTGTACTTTTGCCTGTTGCTCTTATTTTCAAAATACCGATACGACCTTTTATAAAAGCAGTATCAGAACCCGCAACAATTGCATTTGCAACGTCAAATTCCGAATCCGCACTTCCTTCTGCAATGGAATCGATGGAAAAATTCGGAATCCCCAGGAAAATTGTTGCCTTTGTCATACCTACCGGTTACAGTTTCAATCTCGATGGAACCACACTTTATCTATCACTGGCCTCCATTTTTGTTGCTCAAGCAGCAGGAATAGATCTTCCCCTTGAGAAACAATTACTCATCTGCTTTACCCTCATGCTTACAAGTAAAGGAGTCGCGGGTGTTTCAAGAGCATCTCTTGTAATACTGCTGGGCACAGCTGTCAGTTTCGGACTTCCTGTTGAGCCTATATTTATGATACTTGGCATTGATGTGCTTATGGACATGGCCAGAACCTCGGTAAATGTTATCGGTAACTGTCTGGCTACCGCTGTAATTGCCAGGTCTGAGAAGGAATTTGATGATGTTGCAGCTCGCAACTATACGCCTGAATAGCAGTTTTAAACTCACTGAATTACGTTTTATAATATCATGCTCTGAGCTCTGAGCCCTTTGCTCTGTGCCTATTTCTACCCCCAAACCCCCAATTCTTTACTCTGTGCCCTGTGCATTTCCAAATCTCAACCTCCTGAGAATTGAATATTTGATTCCATCAGAGAGGAGAGGGCAGAATTATTAAAAGTACTTAAAAATAGATGAGATTAAATATAATTTGAATTTACATCTGTAATTAATCCACGGGATTACAGATGTAATGGGCTAAACGACTTGATAATAATTACAACAGTAACAATTAAGAAAATTTCAGAGATTACATACATAATTATAAATTTAATCTCATAAATATTTACATATAACATTATAAATCAGCACTATATAAGTATATATCTAATTGAATAATCATCATATTAAGCACATTACCGACATAATTGCCTTAATTATTATTAGATATATATGTTAAGTGTCAGTATATCAATTAAATATATATCTAATCTCTAGTACTTGTCAAGATAAAGACGAATTCTATATCATTAATTAACAGCACATTAGAATGATGTCAGTAATGCTTATTTTTAAGACTTACAATTGTAATTACAAATGTCATGCAATATAGTTACAAATGGAATGAATAATATATTTACATTTGTAATTATCATTTGTCTGTTATGAAAGAACGATTAATAGAATTTTTAAGGGCTGAAAACAAATCGTCTGCACAATTGGCAGAAGAGATCGGTGTCCAGCCTTCGGGTATTTCCCATATCCTATCGGGAAGAAACAACCCGAGTCTGGATTTTATTCTTAAAATGCTTGAGAAATATCCGTTCCTGTCGACCGACTGGCTTTTATTCGGAAAGGGCACGATGTATAAAGATGGTCAGATGCAATCTCTTTTTGATGAAGGGATCTTTTCTGATTCAAATAAACATTCTTCAGATTCCTCTGAATCAGGCTTGAAAAGAGAATTGGATATTACTGAAAAGGCCATAAAAACAGGCTCTGTGCAATTTTCAGATACAATTGAAAACAGGAATTCATCAGATATTATAAGGATTGTCTGGTTTTATAGTGATAACAGTTTTAAGGAATATTATCCCAGGAATCAGGATTGATGATAACTTCTTTAAAACTATCTTTTGCTGTAATATTCCAAAATCGGTCTTAAAAATTATCTTTGCTGTAAATATGCTATAAATGGCGAAAAGGATTGAAGATCTTAAAGTTGTTGATAATAAGCACATTACAGACGAGTTTTTTGTTCTGACTGTTGAAAGTGATTCCAGTCTTCCGGCATTATTACCGGGTCAGTTTGTTCAGGTAAAGGTAGAGGGCAGTCAGGATACTTTCCTTCGCAGACCAATCTCAATTCATGATGTTGACCTGGAAAAAAACTCATTTAAGCTTCTTGTACAGGTACTTGGAAAAGGAACTGAAACACTCTCAAAATTAGAAAAGGGCGATAATCTTAATATAATTTACCCTCTTGGAAACTCTTTCTCTGTTCCGGAGAAAAAGGAAAAGATTATTCTTATAGGCGGTGGTTGTGGTATAGCTCCCTTGCTATATCTTGGTAAGTATTTGAAAAATCAAGGTTTCGAGGCTTCAGTTCTTCTGGGATTCAGAAACAGTGAGCGGATTATTGAATACAAAGATTACCTTAGTATTGGTAATGTGTACCTGACTACTGAAGATGGTTCAAAAGGGGAGAAAGGCTATGTAACAAATCATTCAGTTCTGGCATCGAATATATTTGACAGGATATATTGCTGCGGACCTGAATCAATGATGAAGGCTGTTGCAAAATATGCCATGAAAGAGAATATCCATTGTGAAGTATCACTCGAAAACCTGATGGCATGCGGCTTTGGAGTCTGTCTGTGCTGCATAGTTGACACTGTCAGAGGCAATCTTTGCACATGTACTGAAGGACCTGTATTCAATATAAAAGATTTAAAATGGTAAATCTGGGCATCTCTATCGGCAATCTGCATTTTAAAAATCCTATCACAACAGCATCAGGAACATCAGGGTATGGTCCTGAATTTGATGATTTTATGGATGTTTCCAGTCTGGGTGGCATATTCGTAAAAGGAACTACAATGGAACCACGAGAAGGCAATCCCTATCCACGTATGGCTGAAACACCTGCAGGGATGCTGAATGCGGTGGGGCTGCAGAATAAGGGAATTGATTATTTTGAGAATTCCATATATCCTAAGATAAGAAAGTATAACACAAATATTATTGTAAACATAAACGGCAACTATATCGATGAGTATGTGGCTCTTGCAGAAAGAATTAACAAACTTGAAGATATACCTGCTATTGAATTGAATATATCCTGTCCGAATGTAAAAATGGGAGGGATGGTTTTTGGTACCAATCTTGATTCAGCCCGGGAGGTGACAAGGGCTGTAAGGGCAGCATACTCTAAAGTTTTGATTGTCAAACTATCTCCTAATGTTACAAATATTACCGATTTTGCAAGAGTCGCCGAAGAAGAAGGTGCCGATTCTGTATCACTTATAAATACCCTGCTCGGAATGGCCGTAGATGTGTCTAAAATGAAGCCATCGCTCTCTACAGTAACGGGAGGCTTATCAGGACCTGCTATTAAGCCCGTGGCTCTGAGAATGGTCTGGCAGGTCGCCAGGGCAGTTAAAATTCCGGTAATAGGCATGGGAGGCATAATGAATACTAATGATGCTATCGAGTTCTTTCTGGCAGGAGCTTCGGCTGTGCAAATAGGAACCGTCTCATTTATTGATCCTATGGCCTCAGTAAGGATTCTTGAAGGAGTTGAGAAATACCTGAATGAAAAAGGTTTTTCGGATATTAAAGATATAATCGGATACATTAACCGTTAGTCTCTTCTGCAACATTCTTTTTCCGAAATGCATTAAAACATTTTGCAATTCTTCATTACTTTTCTGATTTTTACTTTAAATTTGTAAGAATTATTAAAAGTAATGTATCATTCATTTATATTAAACAGATAGAAATGTCAGAAAATTTACAAATTGATAATCTTGATAAGAAGATTCTCGATATTATTACAAAGAATGCAAGAATTCCATACCTGGAAGTTGCCAGAGAATGCGGAGTGTCAGGAGCTGCGATACATCAGAGGGTTCAACGCTTGATAAGAATCGGAGTAATAAGAGGGTCGGAATTTAAAGTTGATCCCGTAATGGTTGGTTTCAAAACCTGTGCATATATAGGAATTTTTCTTGATCACCCCGGCAGCTTCCGCGATGTAATTGCCAAGTTTAAAGAGATTCCTGAGATTATCGAATGTCACTATACCACCGGTAATTATTCACTTTTCATAAAGGTATATACCCGCGACAATGAGCACCTGAGAATGATTCTGACTGATACTATCCAGAATATTTCAGGGATTGTCAGGACGGAAACCTTAATTTCACTTGAGGAATCCATAAACCGTCAGATACCGGTTCTGTCAAAGTAAAAGTGTTGATTTCTTAATGTTTATAGTGACGCACAATTTATTCTCAAAATTTAGTGTGACTTAATCAGGAAAAATAGTAGCATTTTTATTTGTATTAAAATAAAATTATGATACATTTGCACTCGCAAAAATAAGGGAGGATTCAGTAGCTCAGTTGGTAGAGCACATCCCTTTTAAGGATGGGGTCCTGGGTTCGAGCCCCAGCTGGATCACAAAAAGGAAAGCAAAAGCTTTCCTTTTTTGTTTTTATATTGTTAAATTAGCCCTTCGGTTTGTTTAACAATACAATTTCATGAAGAGTCTGTTTAAGGATAAGGTGGTAATTGTAACAGGGGCCTCATCAGGCATAGGGGAAGCAATAGCCCGGGAATTCGCCCGCAATGGGAGTAAGGTTGTATTGGCGGCCAGATCATTGGATAAGCTTTCAAAAATAGAAAGTGATCTCCGTTCTCAGAATTTTGAGGTTACTGCGATAGTTGCTGATGTAAGCAGGGAATCTGATTGTAAAATCCTTATTGAAAAAACAATTGAGAAGTATAAATCTCTGAATATCCTCATAAATAATGCAGGAATATCAATGAGGGCTTCATTTTCTGATGTTGATCTGAAAGTTCTGCACAGATTAATGGACGTGAACTTCTGGGGAACTGTATACTGTACAAAGTATGCTCTGCCTTACCTGCTTGAATCCAGGGGATCACTTGTGGGTGTCTCTTCAGTAGCCGGATTTCATGGCTTACCCGGAAGAACTGGTTATTCGGCTTCAAAATTTGCAATACATGGATTCCTTGAGACAATAAGGATTGAAAATCTGAAGAAGGGATTGCATGTAATGATAATAGCTCCGGGATTCACTTCCTCCGAAATACGGATCCACGCTCTCACCTACGACGGGAAAGAGCAGGGCGAATCTCCAAGAGATGAAAATCATCTAATGTCACCGGAATATGTTGCAAAGTGGGTTCTGAAGGGTATACGAAAAAAGAAAAGAAATAAACTCCTGACATGGGAAGGCAGGCTAACAGCTCTTTTTCAGCGAATTGTCCCTTCTTTTGTTGATTGGGTCTATTACAACGAAATGGCAAAGGAGCGAAAATCTCCAATAAAATAGTAGTTTTTTTTGAAAGCACACATCCGGTATTAGTTGACCGGATTTTTTTTTGTAATGAATTGATATTTGGTACGTCATAAGTGTAAATCAATTATTAATTAAATAGTAAGCCATGAAAAAATTTCTGTTATTTATTGTTATTTCATTAACAATTAACACTTTATCAGCTCAAAAATCAATTGATGCTCTTTTCGAGAAATACTCAGGCCGCGATGGTTTTGTTTGCGTAACTATCAGTGGAAATATCCTGAAAATATTTACAAATGAGGATAATAAAGAAAAACGGGAAGATGACTTTCTTCCGGCAAACCTTACAGAAATACGTATTCTTGCTCCTGAAAATAAAGATGTAATAGTGGAAAATTTCTATGAGCTTGCAATGAAAGGTATTAAAATTGGTGATTACGAGGAATTTATGAGTGTTGAAAAATCTAATCAGGACTTGAAAATGTTTGTCAGGGCTGAAGGAAACAAGTTCAGAGAATTTCTACTGATTGCGGGAGGAGAGGATAATGCATTAATTCAGATCAAAGGTGAAATGACGTTTAAGGAGGCCAGAAAGTTTTCGGAGAATGTAAAAAAAGATAATGGTTTGACTATTGTTTCAGGTCACAGTAATTGATAATGTAGCTATATTTAAGCGTTCATAATTAGTTACTTAATCTGAAGATGACAAGAGCTGAATTCAATGAATATGTGAGGATGCACAGCCGTAAATTATACAGCTTTGCATTCCGCATACTTAGAAATCAGGAGGAATCGGAGGATGCAGTTCAGGAGGTTTTCATAAAGTTGTGGAATATGGGTGAAAAACTTGACAGTTATATAAACATTGATGCCCTCGCAACAACAATGATCAGAAACTATTGTATCGATCAGATAAGAAAGCGGAACAGCCACATGCAGAGTCAGATTGAGAATATCGACATTCAGTTATTTACATCGCCATCTCCTCACCAGCAGCTTGAAGACAAGGAATCATATGATATTATTAAAAAAGTAATGGAAGGCCTGCCTGAAAAATATAAGAATATTTTAATACTCAGGGAAATAGATGGTTTGTCATATGAGGAAATTGCGTCAGAAACTTCTCAGGATATAAACAATCTTCGGGTAATGCTTTCGAGGGCAAGAGTTATGCTAAAAAATGGTTATAACAATTATAATAATGAAAAAAGAGGAATTAGACAGTCTGCTGGAAAAGTATTATAGCGGAATAAGTACTGAAAGTGAGGAGTTAACTTTAAGAGCTTATTTTTCAAGTGAATCAGTGACTGAAGAGTATGTGGGGGAAAAGTTGATTTTCGGTTATTTTTCCTCTGAAGTGAAAGTCCCGGAGCCTTCTGCAGACTTTGAATCATCCATAATCAGGGGTGT
>JFJP01012272.1_pt1 | contig 16324 bp, 17 predicted proteins | sample 431651 | NCBI WGS metagenome assembly JFJP01 (sample SAMN02602958, study PRJNA72255) | Microbial mat metagenome, whole genome shotgun sequencing project. | biome: fresh water; feature: sink hole; material: water; isolation source: purple microbial (photo- and chemosynthetic) mats found in... | reverse complement strand
TTGCGCGGTCAAAAGGCAGGGAGTGGCAACAAAATCATATGTCAGTGCGAGAGCGCACCTGCTCTGCGCAGCGATCTGTCCGCAATTTGGGAATCGCTGCGGGTGAAAGTGTATTGACCTCGTCATGACATCCAATCCAAAACAATCGGAGGACTCCCAACTATGTGTGGAATCGTCGGATATGTCGGCGCGCGTGATGCGGTGTCGATCATCCTCAATGGCTTAAAAAGGCTTGAATATCGCGGCTATGATTCGGCTGGCGTGGCTGTCATCAACAGCAACCAGATCGAGGTCAGAAGAGACGCGGGTAAATTGTCACAATTAATTGACCTGGTGGGAAAGTCTCCCCTGCAAGGAGCGCCGGGCATCGGTCACACGCGCTGGGCGACACACGGCGCGCCATCCGCCCGCAACGCGCATCCGCATGTCGGCAGTACGGGGCGGGTGGTGGTGGTGCATAACGGCATCGTCGAGAATTTCCTTGAGATCAAGGATGAACTCACCAGCGAAGGCGTGAATTTCCTGTCAGAGACCGATACAGAAACCATCGTACACCTGGCAGAGCATTACCAGGCGGCAGGCGGCAGCGGCAGTTTTGTCGAAGCAGCACGGCGTACTTTCCAAAAGATCGAAGGCGCAAACGTGGTGGTGCTGATGTCGGCGGACGAACCCGATAAGATCGTCACAGCCCGCATTGGCAACGCGGGCGGCGTGGTGATCGGACTGGGCGAAAATGAAAACTTCATCGCTTCCGATATCCCCGCCATTTTGGAGCATACACGCAAAGTCATCTTCCTTGAATCACGGCAGATGGCGATCATCACCCGCGAAGGCGTCCGCATTGAAACATTGGATGGCAGGGAAGTCAAACCTGAGGTCCATACCATTGCCTGGGATGCCGTAGCCGCCGAAAAAGGCGAATACCGGCACTTCATGCAGAAGGAGATCCACGAGCAGGTGCGCGCGCTGACCGACACCCTCGCCGGACGGGTGGATTTTAAAGAGGGGCGCATCCGCCTGCCGGAACTCAACCTGACCCCCGAACTGGCCAGGCGCATCCAGCGCATTTACATCACCGCCTGCGGTACGGCGGCATACGCGGGCATGGTCGGCAAGACCCTGATCGAAAAGATCGCCCGCATTCCGGTTGAAGTGGTCATTGGTTCCGAATTCCGCTACAGCGACCCGATCATCGATGAAAACACCGTCGTGCTCGCCATCTCACAATCGGGCGAGACCGCCGACACCCTGGCAGCGATGGAAGAGGGACGACGCAAGGGCGGGATCGTCTGGAGCATCGTCAACGCGATCGGATCGCAAGCCATGCGCGTCTCGAATGGATTCATCGCGATGCAGACCGGACCCGAAATTGGGGTGGCGTCGACCAAGGCTTTTACTGCGCCTTTGGTGGATCAATACATGCTGGCGATCCTGCTGGCAGACTTGCGCGGCACGCTGGACGACAAAACCCGCCGGGAACTGGTCGCCGACCTGCGCCTGATCCCCGACCTGGCAGGGCGCGTGCTGGATACCGAACCAGAGATCGAGAAAGTGGCCCACGCGCTGAAGGATATTACCGGCTGTTTATATCTGGGACGCGGAATCAACATGCCCATCGCCTACGAAGGTGCGCTCAAACTAAAGGAAATTTCCTACATCCATGCTGAAGGCTACCCTGCCGGTGAAATGAAGCATGGTCCGATCGCGCTGATCGACGAAGAGATGCCTGTATTGTGCATCGCGCCAAAGGACCCCTGGCACGAAAAAATGATCTCACAGATCCAGCAGGCCAAGGCAAAACATGGCAGATCACGTGCTGTGGGTTCCCGAAGCCCCCTGGATGCTCTCGCCGATCATCACCGTTCTGCCGCTGCAGATGCTGGCATATCACATCGCCACCACCCGCGGGCTGGACGTGGATCAACCCCGCAACCTCGCCAAGAGCGTGACGGTGGAATAAAAAGAAAAGAATACCATCGTACCAAAACGCCGCGTTCCCGGATAGGCTGTGAAGGGAACGCGGCGATCAAAAACAAAAAAACTCGCCATGAGATGGATGGAACGGAGGAAGCATGCGCCCTGATTGGGATTCTTATTTCATGAAGATCGCCTACGCAGTATCTGAGCGGAGTACATGTGACCGCGCCTTTGTGGGTTGTGTGCTGGTATTGGAAAAAAGGATCCTGACCACAGGCTTTAACGGCTCCCCTGCCGGGCAGTCGCACTGCGACGAGATCGGGCATTTGATGGTGGATGGGCACTGCGTGCGCACGATCCATGCCGAGACAAATGCCATTATTCAAGCCGCCCTGCACGGCGTCTCAACCAAAGGCTGCACCTGTTATGTCACGCACCTGCCGTGCATAAACTGCACCAAGGCATTGATCAACGCCGGGATTGCGCGCATCGTTTATCACACCGCCTACCGCACGGACGAAAACGCGATGAACTTTCTCAAAGCGGCGAATATTGAACTGGCACAGGTGGATTTCAAAGGCTAGTGCTGGCCCGCCTCCCGCCTTTCCCCAAAATTCCAAAAAACATGGGACCTGAAGGGAGAAGGTTAAACTATTTCGTGATCATTTTTCCATTTGACTGCTTCAACCCCGCCTGATTCCCCAAGCAGAACAGGCAGGATGGATATCATCTCAGCGGGATCGCCAGATGTAAAGAAACGAATTGGGGCGCCAGGGTGCAGCGGAGGTGCGGTTGCACCGGTCAAGTGTATCCCCTGCGCTGTTAACAGACGTTTCACCTGTTTCGCCACTGAGGGGGCGGGATCTATCACCCGAACCTTGTCCCCAACGATCTGCTCGATCAGCGGAATTACAAACGGATAGTGGGTGCATCCCAGCACGACGGTATCAATATTTTTTTCAAGCATGGGATGAAGCGCATCCTCGAGGATCGCGCGGGTAATGCCTGACCCCAACTCCCCCTTTTCAATTTGACTGACCAGCCCAGGGCAGGTATGTTGAAACAACTCAACACCTGCCGCAAACTTTTCCACCACCGAAGTGTACAAAGCACCCTGAAACGTGGCAGGGGTAGCCAGCACACCCACCCTGCCGGTCTTCGTGGTCTCAGCGGCGGGTTTAACAGCCGGCTCCATGCCAACAAAGGGGACAGCGGGGAAACGTTCACGCAGATATGTCAACGCAGCTGCTGAAGCCGTATTACAGGCAACCACAATGAGTTTTGAACCATGATCGAGTAAAAATTTTGTGATCCCCTGTGAAAAACTTTGGATCTGCTCCATTGAGCGCGGGCCATACGGTACATGGCCCTGATCGCCAAAATAAAGGATGGATTCCTGAGGCATCAGGGTACGCATAGCCCGCAATACAGACAGCCCGCCTACGCCGGAGTCAAATACGCCGATGGGATCAGGAATGGCAGGCATGGAATCAAGGACGATATGAACTGGTTATTGCATATCCCAAAAACCGGGGAATCATTGCCCTGATGCATCCACAAATGACTTGAACAATCTTTGCATGGGAACCTGATCCGTGAGCCATTCGGGATGCCATTGCACAGAAACAGCATACGGGTGATCTGTTATTTCCACCACTTCCACCAAGCCATCGGGAGAGACCCCGGCCGCCCGCAACCCGGGCGCAATATTCTTAAGACCCTGATGATGCAGACTGTTGACATTCAACAGAGTTTCACCAAAGATCGCGGCGGAACGGGAATCCTCATCCACATTGACCGGGTGAACGAGAACGCGGCGCAGGTCACCCGGATAGGCGTGATCCAGTGCGCCTTTTAATTGGTCGTAGATGTGGGTATAAAGGGTGCCGCCCAAAGCGACATTCATGACCTGTGCACCGCGGCAGATGCCGAGGACAGGCTTGCCATCCCTGACAGCAGCGCGCATTAAACCAATTTCGGTCACATCCCGCGCTTCATCCACCTCACCAATTCTTGGATGGGCAGCCCCATCACAATATTTGAGCGAAATATCTCCGCCGCCGGTGAAAAGAATACCTGCGACGAGCGAATATAAATTGAGGAAATCCTCCTCCGCCAGGATGGAGGGGATGAGAATGGGAAGTCCGCCTGCCTGCATGACAGCATTGATGTACGTGTGTTGCAGCGCAGTAAGCGGATGTCCGTCCGCATCCCTGCCATTGCGGGTGGTGATACCGATGAGAGGTTTAGACATGATGAATCTCCAAAACAAAAAGACCCTAAAAGTCCAAGAGACCTTTAGGGTCCAAGAACCCTGTTCGTTGAATGGATTAAAACTTTAGTCGAACTTCTGCTTGAGACGCGCGCCCTTACCAGTGCGTTCGCGCATGAAGTACAACTGGGCACGGCGAACCTTGCCGTGACGCTCGACAACGATCTTGTCAATGCGCGGAGAGCGAAGGAGGAACGTGCGCTCCACACCGACACCATTGGCAGCCATACGGCGAACCGTCAAAGAGGCATCGTTGCCGCCCTTACGCAGGCGGATCACAATTCCCTTGAATTCCTGAATACGTTCACGATCACCTTCCTTGATCTTGACATGAACACTGACCGTATCACCGGGATTTAACTGCGGAATTTTTTCATTAATTTTAGCCTCAACGGCTTTAATAAAGTCTGTCATTTTTTCGCTCTTCCTTACTTTTATTGTGTTGTGTGAAACGCGACTGCGGAGTATAGCACGCATTTTCTGAATATACAAGGAATTTTTTGGAGTTTTTGAAAAATAGACCACCGGGCAGATCCAACCTCGATCCCTAAAATGCAGCGGGATCATGTGGCCCATATTGTGTTTGCTGTTAGATATATTTCCGGACTGCCAGCACGGCATTATGTCCGCCAAAGCCAAAGGCATTGCTGATGGCGAGTGAAATGTTTGCCTCGCGCGCTTTATTCGGGACATAATCAAGGTCACATTCGGGGTCGGGAGTCTCGTAATGAATGGTGGGCGGCAAAATACCCTGGCGTACAGCCTGAACACAGAAGATGGCTTCCAATGCGCCCGTTGCGCCCATCATATGCCCGGTCATGGATTTGGTGGATGAGATCGGGATCTTATAAGCCAGGTCCCCAAACACAGCCTTGACGGCACGGGTCTCGGTCTGGTCGTTAAGAAGCGTACCGGTTCCATGCGCATTGATGTAATTTACATCCTCAAAATCAGCCTTCGCAGATGCCAAAGCCATACGAATGGCAGCCGCGCCGCCTTCGCCATTTTCCTGCGGCGCGGTAACATGGTGGGCATCGGCAGTGGCACCGTAGCCAGCCAGTTCGGCCAGGATGTTGGCGCCGCGCGCCTTCGCATCTGCTTCACGTTCCAAAACAAGCACCGCTGCGCCCTCACCCATTACCAATCCATCGCGGTTTTTATCAAATGGCTGGGGGATCATTGACAAATTCCCGTTCTGACGGGACATCGCCCCAACACGATCAAATGCGGCAACGCCAGTGGAAGTGATGGTGGCTTCCGAAGCGCCTGCCAGGGCGGCATCGATCATGCCGGTGTGGAGCATCATCAGGGCGGTGCCAATACCGTCAGACCCGGAAGCACAGGCTGAGGCGACTGAAAAACACGGTCCCTTGATCCCAAATTCGATGGCGGTCATACCCGCACCACCGTTGGCCATTAACATGGGGATCAGGAACGGGCTGACGCGCCGGGGCCCCTCGGTATGGTTGACCAAAACAGCATCCTGCAGGGACTGCAATCCACCAATTGCCGAAGAGATGATGACACCGATGCGCCCGGCATTTGCTTCTGTAATCTCGAGCCCCGAGTCGGTCAATGCTTCGCGCGCCGCCGCAATCGTAAACTGCTCAAAGCGGTCACGCCGCCGAGCCTCCCTGGGATCCATATAATTTTCAGGTTTGAAACCTTTAACCTCGGCGGCAATATGCACAGCCAGGGACGACGAATCAAACAGGGTGATCGGCGCAACACCGGAGACGCCTGCAATCACATTATCCCAGGATTCCCGAACACTCAAACCAAGCGGATTTACGGTCCCCATGCCCGTTATCACAATACGTCCCTGCATTAGTCCTCCAACGATGATGCCAGTAATGAATGTTTATTGTAGACTTTATCGGTACTGAGAAAAAACGTCCCGAAGGTTATCATTAGATGTTAAAAAAACTCGAAATAAACCTTCGGGACGGTGCTTGTATGTTATTTTGGATAAAGTCTATTTTATATAAAACCCTCAAAATTAGAAACGTGACGCCCGAAAATGACCAGTGCTGCAAACCAGGAGGAACGAACCTGTTAAATAATCATCTCTGCTTGAGGTTTTCCCGCCATTCACGCTGCAATAAACCGTAGTGATATTCGCTCGTATAAACCCCGTCCATCAAATAACTCTCCACAAAATGAGCTTCCCTGCGGAAACCAAGTTTTTCCAAGGTACGATAGGAGGCGATATTTTCGGCATCACAATCTGCGACCACACGGTGAACATTCATGTCTTCAAAAAGATATTCAAGCAAATACGGAATTACTTCGCTGATATATCCCATGCGCCAAAACTTTGAAGCAAGCGTAAAACCGACCCTGGCCTGCCGGGCGTCATCGTCCTTGATGTAACAACCCAGATCACCGATCAACTCACCCGTCTCTTTTAATGCAATCGCAAACTGGACCCAGCCCCCTTGTTTGGGGGCTGCCATTTCCTTCATGGCCGAAATAAATGCCTTTGCACTATCACGCGGATATGGAATCGCCCAACCCTGATACTTTGCGACCTCAGGATCATTGTGATATGCCAAAAATGTCTCAAGATCGTCGTCCATAAAATTACGCAAAACCAGTCGTGCAGTCTGTAAATACATATTATTCACCAGGTTTAGGGGTGTAATCCCCTTCCACCCACTCCCCGCCGCCTGGACCAACTTCCTTTTTCCAGACAGGCACAATTTCCTTCAAGCGGTCGATGCCATAACGCGCCGCATCAAAGACACCCGTATCCCTGTGTGCGGCTGTACAGATGATGAGGACCGTCGGCGTTTTGGGATACAACCTGCCGATGCGCTGGACAATTGCAATCCCTTCGACCACGCTCCACTTGCCGCGGATCTCGTCTGCAACCTGTTTCATCTTTGCCTCAGCCATCGGCACATAGGATTCATATTCAAGATATTCAGTCTCGTGCGGCTCACCCCGTTCGGTTACGCCGCGCACCATGCCGGCAAAGATTGCAGCGGCACCCGTGGAGGTTAAAGTGACCTGAGCCAGCAGGTCGTTCAAGTCAAGTTCGGTTTCGGTAATTGAAAAAATCGTTGGGAAGTTTGAGGTTGAGGGTTGCATCATGTTGCGACGGCAGACCGCCGACTCCAAATAAATTAGCCGCCACTGACAGGCGGGAACATGCCGATCTCGGCATTCTGCGAAATGATGGCATCATCAAAGGCATACTCACGGTTGATGGTGATCAACACCGACGACATGGATTCTTTCAAGTTGGGGAAGTCGGTGGATAATTTATCTTTAAGTCCCTGAACCGTCAGGTCCTGCGGAACGTCAAGCTCCAAGGATTTCGTCCCTGCACGGTCACGGATGGTGGCGAAGAATAGAAGTTTGATATGGTTCATTAAAATTCCTTTGTCTAAAGCTATACCCAGGGCGGTATTATATAAGTCAAATGACATTCAACCCTGGAAACCCTTATTCGTTCACGACATCGCCGGATCGACCGCCATGCTTTTCGATCAAGCGGATATTCTGAATTCGCATGGTCTTTTCAGCAGCTTTTGCCATATCGTAGATGGTCAAAGCTGCAACAGAGACGGCGGTCAGGGCTTCCATCTCCACACCTGTTTTGCCGGTCACCCTGGCGGTGGCGGTAATGATGACACCGGGGATGGATTCGTCAAGGATGAGGTCAACATCCACTTTTGAAAGAAAGAGCGGATGGCAAAGCGGGATCAACTCTGAGGTGCGTTTTGCCGCACTGATCCCTGCCACCTGTGCCACAGTCAGCACATCCCCTTTTTTAACCTGCCCGGCGCGGATCAGGTCAAAAGTCTCTTTTTTCATGTGAACTTCACCACGGGCCACGGCAACCCGTTCTGTATCAGGCTTTGCGCCCACGTCCACCATATGAGCGCGCCCCTGTTCATCAATGTGAGTCAATTTAGACATGGAGCGGATTATACACGCACTTGTTGTGGACGAGATACAGATACAACGGGTGGGAAGCGAAAATAGCCCGTTATCCAAACCGCCATGCTGCCAAATCCAACGCACTGGTATAATTTGCGCCTTATGGAAAATTTGCTCGGGCAACAAATCACCGGCTATAAGGTACAAACCCCTGTATATGAAGGCCCGCTTGACCTGCTGCTCAACCTGATCGAGCGCGCCGAATTAAATATCACCGCCATTTCGCTCGCCACGGTCACAGACCAATATTTATCATACCTGCACGGGCTGGAACAGATGAAGCCTGATGAGATATCATCGTTTTTGGTGATCGCAGCAAAACTGGTACAGATCAAATCAGAGGCATTATTACCGCGCCCGGTCGAACGTGAGGCGGGTGAGGAAGACCCCGGGGTGGAACTGGTTGAACTGCTGATCCTGTACAAACGCTACAAGGAAATTGCGGGCTGGATGATGGAGCGGCAGGAGAATAACCTGCGAACCTACCTGAGGGTTGCCCCTCCGCCCAAAGTGGAAGCCAAACTCGACCTGTCCAACCTGACGCTTGAAGGATTACTCGCCGCTGCAGAATCAGCCTTTTCAAAAGACAAGAAAAAAGAAGCGCTGGGCACGATCATTACGGCTCCGCGCGTGACCATCCGCGAGAAGATCGACTACATCACCAAGACCATGAAGAATATTCAACGCATGACCTTCAGCGGCTTGATCACCGACAAAGCCACACGCATTGAAATTGTGGTCACGTTCCTGGCCATGCTGGAGTTGATCAAGCGCTATCATATCTCGGCCGTTCAAAATGAGTTATTTGGAGAAATTGAGTTCGAGAAAATGGGCGACTGGAAGGATGACGAAGAGATCGAGATCGAGTTTGAGTAAAAGCAGGTCACGCTTGAAGCGTGACCTTTTTATTTGCCGGGTTCCAGCCATTAACGTGACCAACGCACTGACCTGGAAATGTAAACCAGGAAAAGCGCAGCCAACGCGCCGAGATTATCAAAGACAAGTACGTCAGTGATGGATGCGTGACGCCCAGGCACAAATGACTGATGAAATTCATCCGCTGCTGAAAAAGCGACAGCCATCCCCCAGGCAAGCCAGACGCGCTTCACATCGTATCCCAGGAAGTAAAGATAAGACAGTGCAAGCAGGCCATAACCGACTGAGTGTCCCATTTTTTTAATCACATAATCCCAGTCTGCAAAACTGGGCAGGTCTTTTGAAGGCTGTGAAGAGAAAATAAAAATGATGACCATCATGAAAAACGCCGGAAGCCAGCGGGGTACAATTGTAATGATCTTATTCATGTTGAGGCTGCCTTGATTCTAAAAGATGAAGTTCTGTTGAAACAAAATGAGGAGTGGCTGCATTTTGAAAATCCACAGCGGGTGATCTGTGCTGAACATCCTGACCTGGTGCGCGGCGCACTGCGGGAAGTGGAGCGGCTGGTGGAGCAAAAGGGCTGGCACGCGGCTGGTTTTGTTAGTTATGAAGCTGCACCTGCATTCGACAGTGCCCTGCATGTGTTGAGCAACGGGGATTTTCCGCTTCTGTGGTTTGGTCTATATCTTGAGCCGCACAGATTAAAGACAGGGGAAATCTTTCCCAGTATACCCAAATCAACTGAACCCCAAAGAGACTTTCGATGTCCGGTATCACGCGAAAGTTATAACACCGCCATCGAAAAAGTAAAAGACCACATCGCGCAGGGCAGGACCTACCAGGTCAACTACACCATGCGCTTAAATTCGGATTTCAACGGCGGAGAATGGGATTTCTTTTTGAACCTGGCGCAAAGCCAAAACAAATATGCCGCCTACATTGACACAGGACGGTTTGTGATCTGTTCCGCGTCACCTGAATTGTTCTTCAAGCTGAATGGAGACAGAATCTACAGCCGTCCGATGAAAGGAACAGTCAAACGCGGCCGCACGACCCTTGAAGACAGGGAACAAGCCGAATGGCTGAGAGCATCGCTCAAAAATCGTGCCGAAAATGTGATGATCGTGGACATGATCCGCAACGACCTGGGACGAATTGCAAAAATTGGAAGTGTCCAGGTTCCCGACCTGTTCACGATCGAAAAGTACCCCACCCTCTTCCAGATGACTTCCACGGTGCAGGCAAGGACGGAAGCCTCGTTGGAGGATATCTTTTCGGCGCTCTTCCCCTGCGCATCGATCACAGGTGCACCGAAAGTCAGCACCATGAACATCATCGCGGAGTTGGAAACCACACCGCGCAAAATCTACACAGGGACCATCGGATATATCTCCCCCGCTCGAAAAGCACAGTTTAATGTGGCAATCCGCACCGCCATCCTCGACCGGCAAGCCCAAACCGCAGAATACGGTTTGGGCGGAGGCATTGTTTGGGATTCAACCAGTGCAGATGAATACAACGAAGCCCTGCTTAAAGCCCGTGTGCTGACCGAACACGTGCGTCCATTCGAACTGCTCGAAACCCTTTTGTGGACCCCGGAAGGAGGATATTATCTACACGAAAAGCATGCGGCAAGAATACAGGACTCAGCCGATTATTTTGGGTTCCCATTTTCACGGGATGATCTGGAAGACTATCTCCACGGCTTGGCAGAGCATTTTACCTCCCCACAAAGGGTGCGCGTGCTGCTGGATAAATTCGGCAATTTTAAAAGTGAAGCAAAGAATTTTGAATCACGGAAGAAAACTTTCAAGGTTCGAATTGCAGAAAAACCGATCAACACGAAGGATGTTTTTCTCTTCCACAAAACCACACAGCGTGAAATGTATCCACCCATTCCCCCGGGTTTCGATGACCTGTTACTCTGGAATGAAAACGACCAGATGACCGAATTCACCATCGGCAACCTGGTCGTTGAGATCGATGGTGAATTCTGCACGCCACCCGTAGCCTGTGGATTGCTGGCTGGCACATTCAGGGCCACCCTGCTTGAAACAGGGGAAATCAGAGAGCGGGTAATCCATAAAGGTGAATTGGTGAAATGCTCAAAAATATTGCTGATCAACTCCATTCGCAAACGAGTGGATATTGTTTTTTGATCGAAATCAAGATTACCCGTGGAACATTGTGAAAAAAATTATATATCCTCTAATCTGATCGATATATTTGATGTTCCATCCCCCAGGTCAACACCCTGTACGACGATGGCTTTTCCGCTCTCGTGTCCATCGAAAACCATACTGAAGGTGGTTTCAGAGGTCACTGTTAATATGGGGCGTTCAATGTAACCCAGGCTGGAGAAGGCTTCCACGTAGAATTTCATCGCGGCATCCAAACTCATCCTGACCTGGAAGTTGATCGATCCTCCAATCTCCTGAATATTCGTTGCACCGTCGGGCAGCGGGAATTCACTTTCAAATCCAGAGGTATTCCCCCCTGCAGGTTGGGTCTCCTCACTGACAGAGCCGCCAGGAGGGTTAACCTCGGGCATACCGCTGTCGCCTCCTGCAGACAAGGTTTGGCAGGCAAGCGAGGCAAGGACCAGGGCAAGAATTGCAAGCAAAGTGGTTAATTTTTTCATCCCGCATTCTCCTTCTTTGAAGTTTATCCCAATGTGATCGTGACATAGAGCGAGCCGTCGCCTGCATCAGCGCCTACGACGTAAATGACTTTGCCGCTTTCATGACCCGTGAAAGCGAGTGTGAATGTTTTACCAAACGTGATCGCCATCGAGGAATCCTCCTCATACCCCAGATCGGAAAATTCATCACGGTAAAATTTTAAAACGTCATCAGAGCTCATGTTGGTTTGGAAAGTCACCATCTCAGACGCAGTGATCACGTTGAATGAATCGTTTGTCACCGGAAATTTAGATTCGCCCCCAACTGTATTGCCTCCATTATCATCTGTGGCAGCTGGCGGAAGTGTGGGAACCTCGATCTCATTACCACCGTCTATTTGGGGTACCTCAGGCACATTTTGAACATCCGGTAATTGGAAATTATTCTCACCGCTGCCCATCACAGTCTGGCAGGCAAGCGAGGCAAGGACAAGGGCAAGGATCGCAAGATAAACACTGTACTTTTTCATCTAAAATTCTCCTTTGGAATAAGATATAAAATTTTACACCAACTCTGGAGACGGGCGGCTTGCCGTTAAAATGTCCATCAGCAGGCTTATATTCTCCAAAATCGTAATATCGCAATTATATTTATTTCGCATCCAATGTTAATCCCCCATACAGTATAATTTTCCTCCATGAATCATCTTTCGGACTCCACTTCCCCCTATTTATTACAACACGCCCACAATCCGGTAAACTGGTACCCTTGGGGAAATATTGCGCTGGAAAAAGCCAGGGCTGAAGATAAACCCATCTTTCTCAGTATCGGGTACGCGGCCTGCCACTGGTGCCATGTCATGGCACACGAGTCTTTTGAAGACCCGGAGATCGCAGCGTACATGAACGAGCATTTCATAAATATCAAAGTGGACCGCGAGGAACGACCGGATATTGACGGAATTTACATGCAGACCGTGGTTGCCATGACAGGATCCGGCGGTTGGCCAATGTCTGTTTTTCTCTCGCCCGGGCTCAAGCCGTTTTATGCGGGTACATACTTTCCGCCTGTGCGGCGCTACAATATGCCCGCTTTTAAGGATGTGCTTACAGGTCTGGCAGATGCCTGGAAAAATGATAGAAGCCAAATCGAAGAAGTTTGCGAAAAAATCATCGCTCACCTGCAGCAACAAAATCAAACCGAACAAGGCGATCTGCTAATGAATGAGCATTTCGACCTTATCGCAAAATCCCTGACAGATGCCTATGACTGGGGGTACGGCGGATGGGGTTCTGCGCCGAAATTTCCTCAGGCAATGGCTTTGGAATTTTTTCTGCAACACGCAACGCTCAACCACCAACCCGAACATCACAAACTCATCACTCATTGCCTGCAAGCCATGTCGCGCGGCGGAATGTATGATGTCGTTGGCGGGGGGTTCTCACGCTACAGCACCGACAATTTCTGGCGGGTACCTCATTTCGAGAAAATGCTCTACGACAACGCGCTGCTTGTCCGGGCATATTTACATGCCTGGCAGGTGACGAAGGAACCCGCCTTCAAACGCATCGTCGAGGAAACACTCGCTTTTGTTCAACGCGAGATGACCCATGAACAAGGCGGGTTTTATTCCGCACTTGACGCAGACTCGGAAGGCGAAGAAGGCAAGTTCTATCTTTGGACATTGGACGAAATTCGTGCAACGCTGAAAAATAATTCAGACTTCTTTGAAGCAGCGTATGGGATCACTCAAGGCGGCAATTGGGAAGGGAAGACTGTTCTGCAGCGCACATTGGATGACTCATCCCTCGCCGCTCGATTCCGACTCAATCCTGAAACCGTTCCTGCCAAACTGGCTGAATCTCACTCCAGGCTTTTGGCTGTCCGTGCTGTAAGGGTGCGTCCCAGCACAGACGATAAGATCATCACAGTATGGAATGGTCTGATGCTGGCGGCGTTTGCCGAAGCGGCACGGGTGTTCCCTTTGGATCCAGGAGGCTTGCTTACAAAGGATGAACAACAGGCTTTTCGGCTCAACAGTATGTATTACAACACAGCCGCCCGTAATGCAGAGTTTTTGCTGTCTGCCATGCAGCCCAATGGGAATTTACGCCGTGCCTGGCGTGATGGGAAGACCACGAATGCCGTATTCCTTGAAGATTATGCCGCGCTGATCCTGGGACTGCTGGAGCTGTATCAGACCGATTTTAATAATAAATGGTTCAAGTCTGCAGTGGAATTGGCGGACAAGATGATCGATAAGTTCAGCGATCCGGACGGCGGTTTTTTCGATACACCGCACGACGGCGAGAAATTGTTAATTCGCCCCAAGGATATTACAGACAACGCCACCCCGTCCGGGAATGCCCTGGCGTGCGAGGCCCTGCAAAAATTGGCGGCATATACCAACAATGGAAAATATCGTGATCTTGCAGAACAGACACTGGCAATAGCGAGCGGCCTGATGTTGCGACATCCACTGGGATATGCACGCTGGCTATCAGCGGCGGAAAACGCCCAGGGGAACACAAGCCAAATTGCGATATTAGGAAAAGCAAACGAAGAAAACCTTGAGGGTCTGCTTGATATCATTCGAGCTGAATATAGACCGGGTGCAGTCACAGCTGCGTCGATCTTTCCTCCAGAAGAAGATGCCCCTGCCCTGCTGCATGAGCGCGGTCTGGTGGACGGAAAAACCACAGCATACGTCTGCGAAAGTTTTGTGTGCAAACAGCCGACGAATGACCCCGAAACTCTTGCTCAACAATTGATGGCTGCAGACAGTAGATAATGGAAATATAAGATAAGCCAGATTGGTGCGGCATGGAATTTTCCCATACTGCCACGAAATAAAAATAAAGATATTATCCCTAAAATGGTACCTCCTCCATGCGGTAAGAAATGTCAACCATTAAACCGGTTGACGTTTCTTACCAGACATCAGAGTTGGATAAATTCCACCAGGCACAAAAAGCGGGAAATAATAATGAGACAGGTAAATCATGCGGGGATTTGATAATAAAGAAATTGCCCCAGATTCCAACCATGTGATTGAGTAAAATATACAGAATGGATCTTCAAATCATAAGCTCCATGAATCGTACGATCTGGGTAAAGTCTGCACAATTTCAAAATGAGGTTAATAAAACATGACCGTCTACAAATTTCCGCATAATTTTCTCTGGGGTGCCGCAACAGCCTCATACCAAATCGAAGGGGCATGGAATGAAGACGGCAAAGGCGAATCCATCTGGGATCGATTCAGCCACACACCCGGCAAAGTGACGGAGGGCAACACAGGCGATATTGCCTGCGACCATTATCATCGTTATCCCGAAGATATCGCACTCATGCGGCAGTTGGGGCTCAAAGCCTACCGCTTCTCAATTGCATGGGCAAGAGTTCTCCCTGGCGGACGCGGACCCATTAACCCGCATGGTCTCGATTTCTATGACCGTCTGGTGGATGCTCTGTGCGCCGCAAATATCGAACCTTTCCTCACACTCTACCATTGGGATCTACCACAAGTATTACAAGACGAGGGTGGATGGGAGAATCGCAACACCTGCCATGCCTTTGCCGATTATTCCGCATTGATGGTGAAAAGACTCGGCGACCGCGTCAAATATTGGACGACCTTCAATGAGCCGAGTGTTGCCGCATTTATCGGCAACCTTACGGGCGAACATGCACCAGGCTACCGGGATCCAAAGATCGCGTACCAGGTTGCTCACAACCTGATGGTTGCACATGGACTGGCTGTGCAAGCCATTCGCGGGGCAAACTCAAACCTGGAAACCGGAATAGTCCTAAATCTTTGGATGGCTGACCCCGCCACGAGTTCACCCGAAGATGTTGCCGCCGCCGAAGCCGCATGGGAGCGGGACGAAACCCTGTTCCTTGACCCACTTTTCAAAGGACATTATCCAACTGGAGCTTATCAGCTGGCTGGCGGGAATATGCCGAAGATCTTAGATGGTGACATGGCGCTCATTGCCCAGGAACTCGATTTTGTGGGCATCAACTATTACTCGCGCAATGTAATAGGCGTCAAAGGCAAGGTGAATACCATACCCGGCTCGGAATATACCGAAATGGGGTGGGAAGTCTGTGCGCCCGCACTACGCCGGATGCTGGTCAAGATCAACAACAATTATTCCCTGCCCCCCATATACATCACCGAAAACGGATCATCATTCAAAGATGAAGTCAGCGCCGACGGTAGGATCCATGACCCGCGCCGCCTCGATTATCTGAAAAACCACTTCATCCAAACCCACCTGGCCATGCAAGATGGCGTGGATGTGCGCGGATACATGGTCTGGTCTCTGCTGGATAATTTTGAATGGGGACATGGTTTCTCAAAACGCTTCGGACTGACCCATGTGGATTACAAAACACAAAAACGGACGGTCAAGGATTCTGGAGAATGGTATGCCGAGTTGATCCGCACAAACAAAATTGGCGGGTAATTCAAACACCAATAGTTTGTAAAAACATAACTCCTTTCATATAATTTAATATAATGATCGCAGACCCATATTGCCGGATCAATCTCTCAATAAGAACCAATATTTGGCTTCAATGGACAGATCCGGCAGGAAGAAATCCCAATTTCCACAATCCCGGATTTAATCTTTGAAAAATGAAAATCATTACCCTTACAGAAGAAAAAGATCATCTCATT
>JFJP01005841.1_pt1 | contig 16324 bp, 12 predicted proteins | sample 431651 | NCBI WGS metagenome assembly JFJP01 (sample SAMN02602958, study PRJNA72255) | Microbial mat metagenome, whole genome shotgun sequencing project. | biome: fresh water; feature: sink hole; material: water; isolation source: purple microbial (photo- and chemosynthetic) mats found in... | reverse complement strand
CCCGCGAGCCGGGCCAGAACCCTGCAACGCGCACATTTCAGGCTTTTCGGATTTTCATCAACGCCGAGCTTGAAGAGCTGCAACAGGCGCTGACGGCGGCGGTGCGGGTGCTGCAGCCGGCGGGGCGCCTGGTGGTGATCAGTTTTCATTCGCTGGAAGACCGCATCGTCAAGCAGTTCATGGCGCGGCATGCCAAAGAGGTGTTTGACCGGCGCCAGCCGTTTGCGCGCGCACCGGCGCTGGCGCTCAAGTTGCTGGGACGGGTGCGCCCAGGTGCGGCCGAGCTGGCCGCCAACCCGCGTGCACGCAGCGCCATCATGCGCGTGGCCGAACGCAGCCAGGCACCGCTGGAGGCGCTGGCATGACACGTCTGAGCGTGCATCTGTTGCTGGTGCTGGCGCTGCTGGCCAGCGCCCTGTATCTGGTGCGGGTGCAATACGAGTCGCGCCGGCTGTACTCGGCGCTGGACCGCGCCCGCTCCGAGGCGCGTGTCCTGGCGCAGGACAACGAACGTCTGCAGGTCGAAAAGCGCGCCCAGGCCACCTCCGCGCGCATCGAGAGCCTGGCCCGCACCAAGCTTCAAATGCTGGCGGCACACCCGGCCATCACCACCTATGTGGCGTATGGTGCCCGGCCCACGGCATCGGCTGCACCGACGCCCGCTGCAGCAGGCAGGACAACGCCATGAGCCGCAGCATTGCCTACACCTCCAGCCCGCTGCTGGCCAGTCCGACGCCGGTGTGGCGCAGCAAATTCATTGTGGCGGCCATTGCGCTGGCCTTTGTCGGCCTGGCCGGGCGGGCGGTTTACATCCAGGTGCTCGAGAACGACTTTTTCCAGCGTCAGGGTGAGGTGCGTTATGCGCGCACCCTGGCCTTGCCGGCCAGTCGCGGGCGCATCCTGGACCGCAACGGCCTGGTGCTGGCCTCCAGCATTCCGGTGCCCAGCATCTGGGCCATCCCCGAAGACGTGCCGCGTGACGATGCCAGCAAACTCAAGGCGCTGGCCCGGTTGCTGGGCCTGTCGGTGGCCGAGCTCAATCGCAAGCTCGAAGACGAGGACAAAACCTTTGTCTGGCTGAAGCGCCAGGTTGACGAGTCGGTTGGCAAGGAGATCGAGGCGCTGGGCCTCAAGGGTGTCTATCAGCGCAAGGAATACAAACGCCAGTACCCCGAGGGTGAAGCCAGTGCCCATGTGGTGGGCTTTACCAACGTCGAGGACAAGGGGCAAGAAGGCATCGAGCTGGCCTTCAACAAGGATCTCGCCGGGCGCGCTGGCTCGCGTCGGGTCATCAAGGACCGCATGGGCCGGGTGGTGGAGGACGTGGGTGAGCAAATTGCCCCGGTGGACGGGCGCGACCTTCAGCTCAGCATCGACGCCAAGGTGCAGTTCTTTGCCTATCAGAAACTCAAGGACGCGGTGCTTGAGCACAAGGCCCGGGCCGGCAGCGTGGTGGTACTCGATGTGCAAAGCGGTGAGGTGCTGGCGCTCGCCAACTACCCCAGCTATGTGCCCGACAAGCGGACCAACCTCAGCGGTGCGCAATTGCGCAACCGTGCGCTGACTGACACGTTTGAGCCAGGCTCGACCATGAAACCGTTTGTGATCGGGATGGCGCTCAACCGTGGCAGCGTCACGCCCAGCACGCCCATCCAGACCGCGCCCGGGCGCATGCACATTGGCAGCGCCACCATCAGCGACGCCCATCCGCACGCCATGCTCACCGTGGCCGAGGTGATCCAGAAGTCGAGCAATGTGGGCACCGTCAAAATGGCGATGCAGATTCCACCGCGCGAGATGTGGGAGACCTACCACAACCTGGGTTTTGGGCAGAAGCCGCAACTGCCGTTTCCCGGCGCAGTCAGCGGCCGCTTGCGCCCCTACAAGAGCTGGCGGCCAATCGAGCAGGCCACCATGAGCTACGGCTACGGCATCTCGGTCAGTCTGTTTCAGCTGGCGCACGCCTACACCGTCTTTGGCCGGGGTGGCGACCTGGCGCCAGTGTCTATGCTGAAAGTGAGCGCCCCCGTGGCTGGCAGCCCGGTGATCGACGCGCGCCACGCCCTGGCAGTGCGCCAGATGCTGCACCTGGTCACCGGCCCGGGCGGTACCGCCCCCAAAGCGCAAACCATGGGTTACTCGGTCGGCGGCAAGACCGGCACCGCGCACAAGCAGGAAGGTCGGGGCTACGCCGAGAAAAAGTACCGCGGCGTGTTTGCCGGCCTGGCACCGATCGACGCGCCGCGCATCGCTGTGGCGGTGATGATCGACGAACCCAGCAACGGCAAGTACTACGGCGGTGACGTCGCGGCACCGGTATTCAGCCAGACCGTGCAGCAAACACTCAAGGTGCTGGGCATTGCGCCGGACATGAGTGTCAAGCCCCAGATCGTGACCGAAGTGGTCGAGGAAAGTTTTTGATGCAGCGCCTGGCCACGCCTTTTGATGCCGCTTTCTGGCTGCGCCAGCATGTCAGTGGCAGCCTGTGCAGCGACAGCCGACAGGTGCGCCCGGGTGACGGTTTTCTGGCCTGGCCGGGCGCCGCCACCGATGCGCGCACCCATGTCGCCGCCGCCCTGGCCGCGGGCGCGGCGGCCTGCCTGGTCGAGCATGCAGGCATCGACGACTTTGACTGGGGCGATGCCGCAGTGGCCAGCTACGCCGGCCTGAAGGCGGCCAGCGGCCCGATTGCCTCCGACTTTTATGCCAGCCCGAGCCGCAGCCTGGCGGTGCTGGCCGTCACCGGCACCAATGGCAAGACCTCCAGCACCTGGTGGCTTGCCCAGGCGCTCTCAAATCTGGAGCTGACTACGCCCATCCCTTGTGCGGTGGTTGGCACTTTGGGCATCGGTGTGCCACCTGACGATGTGCATCACACCGGACTGACCACGCCCGACCCGGTGGCCTTGCAATCGGCGCTGGCGGATTTTGTCGGGGCCGGCTTGCAGGCCTGCGCGATCGAGGCTTCCTCGATTGGCATCGAGGAGCATCGGCTCGACGGCACCTGGGTGCACACCGCCATCTTCACCAACCTGACGCAAGACCACCTGGACTACCACGGCAGCATGGCTGCCTATGCACAAGCCAAGCGACGCTTGTTTGCCTGGCCTGGCCTGCGTGCCGCTGTGCTCAATGTGGACGACCCGATGGGCGCGCAACTGGCCGGCGAACTGGCCGAGCGCGAGCCTGCGCTTGACCTGTGGACAGTGTCGATGCAGGGTTGCGGCGCGCGCTTGCAGGCGCAAGCGGTGCGCCATGGCGGCGCTGGCTTGCACTTTGAGGTGCTGGAGGGCGAGCAGCGGCTGAGTGTGAGCAGTGGCTTGATCGGCAGCTACAACGTCGCCAACCTGCTCGGCGTGCTGGCCGCCATGCGCAGCCTGGGTGTGTCGCTGGCCGCCGCCGTGCAGGCCTGCAGCCGATTGGCGCCGGTGCCTGGGCGCATGCAGTGTGTCCAACAGCCGGGTGCGCCGCTGGCGGTGGTGGATTACGCCCACACGCCCGATGCGCTGGCCAAGACCTTGCAGGCGCTGCAGCCGCTGGCACAGCAACGCGGCGGGCGCTTGTGGTGCGTGTTTGGTTGCGGTGGCGACCGCGACGCCAGCAAGCGCCCATTGATGGGCGCCGTGGCCGCTGCGCACGCTGTTCGCGTGGTGGTGACCAGTGACAACCCGCGCAGTGAGTCGCCGCAGGTCATTGTTGATCAGATTTTGCGTGGCCTGACCGGTGTGCCAGACGTGTGCGTCGAACTAGACCGGGGCCGCGCCATCGGGGGGACGCTCACGCGCGCCTCTGCCACCGATGTCGTGCTGGTGGCCGGCAAGGGCCATGAAGACTATCAGGAGGTCGCCGGGCAACGCCTGCCGTTTTCTGATCTGGCGCAGGTCAGACAAGCGCTGGCGCAGCGAGCGCTGCAAGCGCCCGCCATGATGAGTTTGCTCGAGCTGGGTGTCTGGTTGGGCCAGCCGTTGGCCGGACCGACGCCGTCGGCACCCGTGCGGATCCAGCGTGTGCACACCGACACACGCAGCCTGGCACCGGGCGACCTGTTTGTGGCGCTGCGCGGCGAGCGCTTTGACGGCAGCGACTTTCTGGCCCAAGCGCGCGACCAAGGGGCGGTGGCGGCGATTTGCCAGGGTGAGCACGCGCCAGAGCGGCTGGTGCAGGCTGGTGTGCCCGACAGCCGCATCGCCTTGGGCCAATTGGGCCGCGCCTGGCGCGCGCAATGGTCAGGCGCACTGATCGCGGTCACCGGCAGCAATGGCAAGACCACCGTGACGCAGATGGTCGCTGCCATCTTGCGTGCGGCCGTGGGTGAGGCCGCGCTGGCCACTCAAGGCAACCTGAACAACGACATCGGGGTGCCGTTGACGCTGCTGCGGCTGCGCCCGGAGCACCGCATTGCCGTGCTCGAGCTCGGCATGAACCATCCGGGCGAAATCGCGGTGCTGGCCGGCATGGCGCAGCCGACGGTGGCCTTGGTCAACAACGCACAGCGCGAACACCTCGAATTCATGCACACTGTGCAAGCGGTGGCAGCAGAAAACGGAGCCGTCATCGGTGCCTTGCCGGTGCACGGGGTGGCGGTGTTTGCCGCCGATGACGCGCACAGCGCCGTGTGGCAGGCGCTGGCCGGGGCGCGCCGGGTGCTGCGCTTTGCCGCGCAGGCGCAGGCCGATGCCGAGGTTTACCCGCTGCAGGCACTGTGGCAGGACGGTGCCTGGCAGGTGCGCGCGGCCACGCCCGCTGGTGAACTCGACTATCGCCTGCACATTGCCGGCGCGCACAACGTCAAGAACTCGCTGGCAGCGCTGACCTGTGCGCTGGGCGCTGGCGTGCCTCTTGCGGCCATTGGCGCGGGCCTGAGCGCCTTCGAGCCGGTCAAGGGGCGCAGCCGGGCGCAGCAGCTTCGCCTGGGCGCGCGCACCCTGACCCTGGTTGACGACACCTACAACGCCAACCCGGATTCGGTGCACGCGGCCATCGATGTGCTGGCCGCGCTGCCCGGCCCACGTCTGCTGGTGCTGGGGGATATGGCCGAGGTCGGAGATCAAGGGCCGCAGATGCACATCGAGGCGCTTGCCCACGCCCTTGAGAAAAAGATAGAAAAAGTGCTTGTTACCGGCTCTGCATTTGCGCAAGCAGCTATGAAATTTGACAGTGTTGGGGTGGCTGCCCAAGCAACGGCGCTGCAAGCGGCGGTGTTGGCCGAGCTGCCCCGGGTGGCCAGCGTGTTGGTGAAAGGCTCGCGCTTCATGAAGATGGAACAGGTGGTCGAGGCGATCATGGCCGCTGCGCCAGAAACGGGTGGTGCCGCATGTTGATCTGGCTGGCCCAGTGGTTGCAGGATCTGTCGCCCAACCTGGGCTTCTTGCGCGTCTTTCAGTACCAGACCTTTCGTGCCGTGATGGCCGCCATGACGGCGCTGCTGATGGGTCTGGCGGCCGGGCCGTGGTTGATCCGGCGTCTGAGCGCGCTGAAGATCGGCCAGCCGATCCGTGGCTATGGCATGGAAACCCACCATGTCAAAAGCGGCACGCCGACCATGGGCGGTGCGCTGATCCTGCTCAGCATCAGCTTGTCCACCCTGCTGTGGTTCGACTGGAGCAATCGCTTTGTCTGGATTGTGCTGCTGGTCACGCTGAGTTTTGGCGCCATCGGCTGGTCGGACGACTGGCGCAAGGTCGTCAACAAAGACCCCGAGGGCATGCCCTCGCGGGAGAAATACCTGTGGCAGTCGCTGGTCGGGCTGGTGGCAGCCTTGTACCTGGTGTTTTCCATCTCCGAAAACTCCAACTACCGTGTGCTGGAGCTGTTCTTCACCTGGGTGCAGTCGGGCTTTGACCTCGACCTGCCGCCCAAGGCGGGGCTGATGCTGCCGTTTTTCAAGGAAATCAGCTACCCGCTTGGCGTGCTGGGCTTTGTCATCCTCACCTACTTGGTCATCGTCGGATCGAGCAACGCGGTGAACCTGACCGATGGCCTGGATGGCCTGGCCATCATGCCGGTGGTGCTGGTCGGAGCCTGCCTGGGCATTTTTGCTTATGTCACCGGCAATGCGGTGTTTGCCCGCTACCTGTTTTTGCCGCATATTCCCGGCGCGGGCGAGCTGATGATCTTTTGCGCCGCCATGAGCGGCGCTGGTCTGGCGTTTTTGTGGTTCAACACGCACCCGGCACAGGTGTTCATGGGCGATGTCGGCGCGCTGGCTTTGGGTGCAGCACTGGGCACGATTGCCGTCATCGTGCGCCAGGAGATTGTGCTGGCCATCATGGGCGGGGTGTTTGTGGCCGAGGCGCTGTCGGTGATGCTGCAGGTCAGTTATTTCAAATACACCAAGAAGCGCTTTGGCAATGGCAAACGGCTGTTGAAGATGGCGCCCTTGCACCACCATTTCGAGAAAACCGGCTGGAAAGAAACGCAAGTGGTGGTGCGTTTCTGGATCATCACCATGCTGCTGTGCCTGGTGGGCTTGAGCACGCTGAAGCTGAGGTAGCCGTGCACGCCCTTGCCAACCAAGCTGTGTTGATTCTCGGACTGGGTGCTTCGGGCCTGGCGATGGCGCGCTGGTGTGCGCGTTGCGGTGCGCGGGTGACGGTGGCCGACACGCGCGCAGCCCCACCGCAACTGGCCGCGTTGCAACGCGATGTGCCGCAGGCACGCTTTGTCAATGCGGCGCTGGACGCGCGCCTGATCGACGGCTCAGGCATCCAGGCGGTGTACAAGAGCCCCGGCCTGAGTCCGGCTGATGTTGCTATGGTTAGCAAAGCAGCCAGCACAATAGCAATAAGCGTTGCAGGCGAATTAGACTTGTTTTCTCAGGCCTTGGCCGGGTTGCGTGCCACACAGGCTTATGCGCCGCAGGTGTTGGCGGTGACCGGCACCAATGGCAAGACAACCGTCACCGCACTGACCGGGCAACTGGTGCAGCGCGCCGGCAAAAGCGTGGCCGTGGCCGGCAACATCGGCCCGACACTGCTCGACACACTGGCGCAGCGGCTGGACGCCGACGCCCTGCCCGAGGTCTGGGTGCTGGAACTGTCTAGCTTCCAGCTCGACGGCGCAAGCGCCTTTGAGCCGACGGCTGGCGTGGTGTTGAACATCACGCAAGACCACCTGGACTGGCACGGCAGCATGGACGCCTATGGGCTGGCCAAGCGCGCCGTGTTTGGCCAGCAAGGGCTGATGTTGCTCAACCGCGACGACCCGGCCGTGTTGGCGCTGCTGGGTGATGCGCCAGAGCGCATGACGCCGCCGCGCCTGGACGCAGCGGGTGCGCGCACAACACGCCGCGCGCGCGCGCCAGCGCTGCGCGCCCATGTCACGTTTGGCTCCGACATGCCCAGGCGCGCGGGCGACTATGGCCTCGAAGTGGTGGCCGGCATGAGCTGGCTGGTGCGTGCGCTGGATGCCGATGAGACCCAACGCAAGCGCAATGCGGCGGCCGAAGAAGTCTTTTTTCAGCGCCTGATGCCAGCCGATGCCCTGCGCATTCGCGGTCGGCACAACGCCTTGAACGCCCTCGCGGCGCTGGCGCTGGCGGCGGCGGCAGGTTGCCCGTTGGCGCCGATGCTGTACGGGCTGCGCGAGTACCGGGGCGAGCCGCACCGGGTGCAGCCGATCGGCGTGATCAACGAGATCGAATACTTTGACGACAGCAAGGGCACCAACGTGGGTGCGACAGCCGCAGCCTTGGTGGGGCTGGGTGCCGAGCGCCGGGTGCTGGTGATTCTGGGTGGCGAAGGCAAGGGGCAGGACTTTGCGCCGTTGGCCGAGCCGGTGCGCCACCATGTGCGCGCCGCATTTCTGATTGGGCGCGATGCGCCGCTGATTCGCGCCGCGCTGGCTGGCACCGGCGTGCCTTTGCATGACGCCTGCGGCATGGTCGATGCGGTGACCCAGGCCAGCACGCTGGCGCAACCGGGTGATGCGGTGCTGATGTCGCCGGCGTGTGCGAGCTTTGACATGTTTGACAACTACGAGCACCGGGCGCAGGTGTTCGTGCAGGCGGTGCAGGATTTGGCCGGGCAGGCCGGTGTGCTGCTGGAGGCGGGCGCATGAGCACCCCACAAGTTGCCGTCTGGACCCGTCTGGGGCAGTGGCTGGGCCGCTTTGGCACACCCGGCGGCGATGTGCTGCCAGTGCGATTGGGCAGCACCCGGCTGACGGCCACCCGTGCCGTGGGCGTTCGGGTGCAGGCGCTCGACCAGCCGCTGGTGTGGGTCACGGCCGCCTTGCTGTTGTGGGGGCTGGTGATGGTCTATTCGGCCTCGATCGCCCTGCCCGACAACCCGCGCTTTGCCCGATACAGCCACAGCTATTTCCTGCTGCGCCACGCCCTGTGGCTGGTGCTGGCACTGGCGGTGGCCTTGCTGAGCTATCAGATTCCGGTGCAACGCTGGGAGAAGCTGGCGCGCCCGCTGTTTGTGCTGTCGCTGCTGCTGCTGGTGCTGGTGCTGGTTCCGGGGGTGGGCAAGGTGGTCTATGGTGCGCGGCGCTGGATCGGGCTGGGGCCGCTGAGCTTTCAGCCCTCGGAGCTGGCCAAGTTCACCGTCTTGCTGTATGCGGCGGACTACATGGTGCGCAAGATGGCAGTCAAGGAGCACTTCTTTCGCGCGGTGTTGCCCATGGGCGCGGCGGTGGCGGTGGTCGGGGTGCTGCTGCTGGCTGAGCCCGACATGGGCGCCTTCATGGTGATTGCGGTGATCGCCATGGGCATTCTGTTTCTGGGCGGTGTCAATGCGCGCATGTTCTTCCTGATTGCGGCGGTGTTGCTGGTGGCCTTTGCCGGCATCATTGCCTCCAGCGAATGGCGGCGCGAACGCATCTTTGCCTACCTGGACCCCTGGAGCGAGACCAATGCCTTGGGCAAGGGTTACCAGCTCACGCATGCTTTGATTGCCATCGGACGGGGCGAGATTTTTGGTGTGGGTCTGGGCGGCAGCGTGGAAAAGCTCAACTGGTTGCCCGAGGCGCACACGGACTTTCTGCTGGCGGTGATTGGCGAGGAGTTTGGTCTGGTCGGGGTGCTGCTGGTGATTGGCGCCTTTTTCTGGCTGGTGCGGCGCATGATGGACATTGGCCGGCAGGCGATTGCGCTGGAGCGCGTGTTTGCCGGTCTGGTGGCGCAAGGCGTGGCGGTGTGGATGGGTTTTCAGGCCTTCATCAACATGGGCGTGAACCTGGGTGCGCTGCCAACCAAGGGTTTGACGCTGCCGTTGATGAGCTATGGCGGCTCGGCCATTCTGGTCAATCTGGCGGCCATTGCCGTGGTGTTGCGCATCGACTGCGAAAACCGGGTCATGATGCACGGGGGGCGGCTGTGAGCAAGTGTGCATTGATCATGGCGGGCGGCACCGGTGGCCACATCTTCCCGGGGCTGGCTGTGGCGCAGGCGCTGCGCGAGCAGGGCTGGCGGGTGCACTGGCTGGGTGGCCGGGGCAGCGCGGCCCAGCCCAGCATGGAAAGCCAACTGGTGCCCGCGCAGCACTTTGCCTTCGAGACGATCGACTTTGGCGGTCTGCGCGGCAAAGGGCTGGCCACGGCGGTGCTGTTGCCGCTGCGCCTGCTGAAAGCCTTCTGGCAAAGCATCGGTGTGTTGCGCCGGGTGCGCCCCGATGTGGTGCTGGGCCTGGGGGGCTACATCACGTTTCCGGCCGGCCTGATGGCGGTGTTGCTGGGCAAACCATTGTTGCTGCATGAGCAGAACTCGGTGGCCGGTCTGGCCAACAAGGTGCTGGCGGGTGTGGCCGACCGGGTGTTTTGCGCATTCCCGAATGTGCTCAAAAATGCCCAGTGGGTGGGTAACCCGCTGCGCGCGGCATTTCTGAACCAACCCGGGCCAGAGCAGCGCTTTGCCGGGCGCAGTGGGCCTTTGCGACTGCTGGTGGTGGGCGGCAGTCTGGGAGCACGCGCACTCAATGAGGTCGTGCCGCAGGCGCTGGCCTTGCTCGCACCCGATCAACGCCCGCAAGTGCTGCATCAAAGCGGCGCGCGTCAGATCGATGCCCTGCGTGCCAACTACGTCGCCGCTGGCGTTGCCGCCGAACTCACCCCCTTTATCGACGACACCGCCCAAGCGTATGCCGACGCCGACCTGGTGCTGTGTCGCGCGGGCGCCAGCACCGTGACCGAGCTGGCTGCGGTGGGGGCGGCGGCACTGCTGGTGCCGTTTCCGTCGGCGGTGGACGACCACCAGACGGTGAACGCGCGTTTTCTGGCCGATGCGGGCGCCGCCCAGTTGCTGCCGCAGCCTGAGCTGAGCCCCCAGCGGCTTGCGCAATTGCTATTGAATACGAAGCGCTCTGCGCTTATACAGCAAGCACTGGAGGCCAAAAAGCTTCAGAAAACTGAAGCCGTGCCACAGATTGTTCGGGCCTGTGAGGAACTGTGCCGATGAAGCACGCAATCAAACACATCCACTTTGTCGGCATGGGCGGCGTCGGCATGTCGGGCATCGCCGAGATCTTGTTCAACCTGGGCTACGGGGTGTCGGGTTCGGACCAGGCCGACAGCGCCACCTTGCAGCGCCTGGCCGGTTTGGGCATTCGCACCCACATTGGCCACACCGCAGCGCAGGTGCAGGGTGCCGATGCGGTGGTGATTTCAACGGCGGTGCAGCCCGACAACCCTGAAGTGCTGGCCGCGCGTCAGCAAAAGATCCCGGTGGTGCCGCGCGCGCTGATGCTCGCTGAGCTGATGCGCCTGAAAAAAGGCATCGCCATAGCCGGCACGCACGGCAAGACCACCACCACCAGCCTGGTGGCCAGCGTGCTGCATGAGGCCGGGCTGGACCCGACCTTTGTCATTGGCGGTCGCCTGAACAGCGCCGGCGCCAACGCCCGGCTGGGCCAGGGCGAACACATCGTGGTCGAAGCCGACGAGTCGGACGCCTCGTTTCTGAACCTGTTGCCGGTGATGGCGGTGGTGACCAACATTGACGCCGACCACATGCAGACCTACGGCCACGACTTTGCCCGGTTGCAGCAGGCGTTTGTCGATTTCTTGCACCGCATGCCGTTTTATGGCACCGCCATCCTGTGCGTGGACGACCCGGCGGTGCGCGCCATCCTGCCGCAAGTGAGCTGCCCGGTCACCAGCTACGGCTTCGCTGAAGACGCCGAGGTGCGCGCGCTTGATGTGCGCGCGCTCGGCGCGCAAATGCATTTCACGGTGCAGCGGCGCAACGGTGTGGTGCTGCCCGACCTGAACGTGGTGTTGAACCTGCCCGGTCGGCACAATGTGCAAAACGCCTTGTCGGCCATTGCCGTGGCGGTGGAACTGGGCTTGCCCGACGATGCCGTGCTGCGTGCGCTGGCCAGCTTCAAGGGCGTGGGGCGGCGCTTTCAGCGTTATGGTGACCTGCCCGCAGCCCAGGGTGGGGCCTTTGCGCTGGTGGATGACTATGGCCACCACCCGGTGGAAATGGCCGCCACGCTGGCCGCTGCACGCGGGGCTTTCCCCGGGCGGCGGCTGCTGCTGGCGTTTCAGCCGCACCGGTTTTCGCGCACGCGAGACTGTTTTGATGACTTTGTCAAAGTCATGGCGCAGGCCGATGCGGTGTTGCTGACCGAGGTCTATGCCGCCGGCGAGGCGCCGATTGTGGCTGCCGATGGGCGCAGCCTGGCGCGCGCGCTGCGCGTGGCCGGGCGCGTCGAGCCGGTGTTTGTGGACGATGTGGCGGCCTTGCCGCAGGCCATCGCCAGCGCCGCGCAGGACGGCGATGTGGTGCTGTGCATGGGCGCCGGCTCGATCGGTGGGGTGTGCGCCAAGCTTGTCGAGATGCTGCAAAAATACGAGCTGTCAGCGCAGACGGAGAAAGCGTTATGAGCCATTTTGATCTGCAAAAAGAAAAGGTGGCCGTGCTGCTGGGCGGGCGCTCGGCCGAGCGCGAGGTGTCGCTCATGTCGGGCGCCGGTGTGCTGCAGGCGCTGCAGTCACTGGGTGTCAATGCGCACGCCTTTGACCCGGCGCAGCAGGAGCTGGGCCAACTCAAGGCACAGGGCTTTACGCGCTGCTTCATTGCCCTGCATGGCCGCTATGGCGAAGACGGCACAGTGCAAGGCGCGCTGGAGCTGCTGGGCATCCCCTACACCGGCTCGGGTGTGCTGGCCTCCAGCATTGCCATCGACAAGATCATGACCAAGCGGCTGTGGCAGGCGCAAGGCTTGCCCACGCCGGCCTGGCGCATGGTGGGTTGTGCTGCCGATTGCGTGCAGGCCTACGCCGAGCTGGCCGCGCCAGGCCAGACCATGATCGTCAAGCCTGCGCGCGAGGGCTCCACGCTGGGGCTGAGCAAGGTCAGCGCGGCTGACCAGTGTGATGCCGCCTACCGGCTTGCGGCCGGTCTGGACGATGAGGTGCTGTGCGAGCAGTTCATTGCCGGCGACGAGGTGACGGTGCCGGTGCTGGGCAGCGGCGGTGCGGCACGCGCGCTGCCGCTGATTCGCATCGTGGCGCCACAGGGCAATTACGACTACCAGAACAAGTATTTCAATGACAGCACGCGTTACCTGGTGCCCAGCGGCCTGCCGGCGCCGGAAGAGGCAGCCATTGCCGCGCTGGTGCTGCAGGCCTACCGCAGCCTGGGCTGTCGGGCCTGGGCCCGCGCGGACGTGATGATCGACGCCGCCAGCCGAGCGCCTTATCTGCTTGAGATCAACACCGCGCCGGGCATGACCAGCCACTCGCTGGTTCCGATGTCGGCGCGTGCCGCTGGCATCGACTATGCCTCCTTGTGTCTGCAACTGCTGCAGGCGGCCACCCTGGACTACGCCCGCGCATGAACAACGCCCTGAACAGCGCCATGAACCAGCCGCCCGAGCTGGCGCTGGATGTGCGCCTGATGAATGCGCTGGCCTACGGGATGTTTGCGCTGGCCGGGTTGCTGGTGCTGACTGCCGTGCTGGCGTGGGGTGCGCGCCAACCGGTGTTTGCCATCGTTGGCGTCAGCGTCAGCGGCGACGTCACGCACTACAACGCCAATACCTTGCGTGCCAATGTCATGCCGCACCTGAGCGGCACCTTTTTTACGCTCAATTTACAGGCGGCCCGCAAGACCTTTAAGACCCTGCCCTGGGTGCGCGAGGCGATCGTGCGGCGCGACTTTCCAAACCGTCTGCGTGTGCAGTTGCAGGAGCATCAGCCCGTGGCCTATTGGGGCAGTGACGGCGATTCGCGCCTGGTGAACAGCTTTGGCGAGGTGTTTGAGGCCAACCTGGGCGAGTTGGAGCAGGACGACTTGCCGCGCCTGGTCGGCCCGGAAGGCCAGTCGGCACAGGTGCTGGCGATGTGGCGTCTGCTGCAGCCGGCGCTGGAGCGCGCCGATCTGCGCATTGCCCAACTGGAGTTGAGCGCGCGTGGTGGCTGGCGCGGCGAGCTCGACAGCGGCATGGCGCTGGAGTTGGGCAGTGGCGATGCTGCCACCTTGCTGGCACGCACCGACCGATTTTTGAGCACGGTGACGCAGGTCACAGCGCGTTTTCAGCGTCACCCGCAGCAACTGGCGTCAGTGGATTTGCGCCACAGCGATGGTTACGCGATCCGCATGGATGGTGTCAGCACGCTGGCAGCGACCGATGGGAAAAAAAAGTGATGCAAGGCAACAGGTGACGTATGGCTAAAGAGTACAAAGATCTGGTGGTGGGGCTGGACATCGGGACTGCCAAGGTGATGGTGGTGGTGGCCGAAGTCATGCCCGGCGGCGAGCTCAAGCTCGCTGGCCTGGGGGTGGCGCCGAGCAACGGCCTCAAGCGTGGCGTGGTGGTCAATATCGACGCCACCGTGCAAAGCATCCAGCAGGCGCTGCGTGAGGCCGAGCTGATGGCCGACTGCAAGATCACCCGGGTCTATACCGGCATCACTGGCGCGCACATTCGTGGCATCAACTCGCATGGCATGGTGGCCATCAAGGACCGCGAAGTCACGCAGGCCGACGTGGCGCGCGTGGTCGAGACGGCCAAGGCGATCAATATCTCAACCGACCAGCGCCTGCTGCTGCTGGAGCCACAAGAGTTCATCATCGACGGGCAGGACGTGAAAGAGCCGATCGGCATGAGTGGCATCCGGCTGGAGGCCCGGGTGCATATCGTCACCGGCGCGCAAAGTGCGGCCGAAAACATCATCAAGTGCGTGCGTCGCTGCGGGCTGGAGGTCGAGCAACTGATGCTCAACCCGTTGGCGTCGAGTCAGGCGGTGCTGACCGAGGACGAGCGTGAACTCGGCGTGGCGCTGGTGGACATCGGCGCTGGCACCACCGACCTGGCGATCTTCACGGGCGGCGCGATCCGGCACACGGCCGTGATTCCGATTGCCGGCGACCTGATCACCAGCGACATCGCCATGGCGCTGCGCACCCCCACCAAGGATGCCGAAGAAATCAAGGTCGAAAACGGCTATGCCAAGCAGTTGCTGGCCGACCCCGAGGCGCAGGTCGAAGTGCCGGGGCTGGGCGACCGTGGCCCGCGCATGCTCAGCCGCCAGGCGCTGGCGGGTGTGATCGAGCCCCGGGTGGAAGAAATTTTCAGCCTGGTGCACCAGGTGCTGCGCGAGTCCGGCTTTGAGGAAGTGCTGTCCAGCGGCATCGTGCTGACCGGCGGCAGTTGCATCATGCCCGGCATGGTCGAGCTTGGCGAGGACATCTTTTTGAAACCGGTGCGCCGGGGCATACCCAAGTACACCGGCGCGCTGTCTGACATGGTGGCGCAACCGCGCGCGGCCACGGTGATGGGTCTGCTGGAAGAAGCGCGCCTGGCGCGTTTGCGTGGCTTCAAGGTGGCGCAGAAAAATGGTTCAGTGAAGACCCTGTTTGGCGGCTTCAAGGACTGGATTGTGGGGAACTTCTGATGCAAGAAAGACGTACCTGGCTCAGCCGCGCAAGCCCGCACTGGCGCGCGTACTCTTGCGCGCGGCGATGTTGGCGCGCACCGGTCCCGACACTTTTCAACCCCGATTTATCAGCAAACCCGAAATGACATCCCAGGAGAACGAAATGACGATTGAACTCATCGACGAAGAGGCCTTTAACCAGGGCACCCAGATCAAGGTGATTGGCGTCGGCGGCGGCGGCGGCAATGCCGTGGCGCACATGATCGCCAGTGCCGTGCAAGGTGTGGAGTTCATCTGTGCCAACACCGACGCTCAGGCGCTGTCCACCAGTGATGCGCACCGTGTCATCCAGCTCGGCACCACCGGGCTGGGCGCGGGCAGCAAGCCCGAGCGCGCACGGGAGGCCGCCGAGGTGGCGATCGAGCACATTCGCGAAGCCATCGAGGGCGCGCATATGCTGTTTATTACCGCCGGCATGGGGGGCGGCACCGGCACCGGTGCGGCGCCAGTGATCGCCCGGGTGGCGCGCGAGATGGGCATCCTGACGGTCGGGGTGGTGACCAAGCCGTTTGAATTCGAGGGCAAGAAGCGCATGGACAACGCCGACTCGGGGTTGGCTGAGCTGGAGGCCAACGTCGATTCGCTGATCGTGGTGCTGAACGACAAACTGCTGGAGGTCCTGGGCGACGAGGCCTCGCAGGATGAGGCGTTTGCGCACGCCAATGATGTGCTGAAGAACGCCGTGGGCGGAATTGCCGAGATCATCAACGTGCCGGGCCATGTGAATGTGGACTTCGAGGACGTGCGCACCGTGATGGGTGAGCCCGGCAAGGCCATGATGGGCACCGCGCTGTCCGCCGGCCCGGACCGTGCCCGCATTGCCGCTGAGCACGCCGTGGCCTGCCCACTGCTCGAAGGCATCGACCTGTCGGGGGCGAAGGGGGTGCTGGTGCTGATCAGCGCTGCCAAGGGTTCGCTCAAGTTGTCGGAGTCCAAGCTGGCGATGAACACCATTCGCGCCTATGCCTCGCCCGATGCCCATGTGATTTACGGCACGGCCTATGACGATTACCTGGGTGACCAGATTCGCGTCACCGTGGTGGCCACCGGATTGAGCCGCCATGCGGCGCGCCCGAAACTGGTGGTGTCGCAGCCGCAGCAGGCGCTGCGCACCGGTACCTACGACGCGCCGATCCAGATGCCGGGTGCCGATGCGCTGGTCAACCCGGCGCAGAGCAGTGGCCTGGGATCAACGCGCACCGGCCAGACCGGCTACGACACCCTGAGCACGCCCAGCGTCTGGCGCAAGCCGCAAGACCGGACCTCGGCCATTGCCAAGGTCGATGCGCTGTCCAGCGGTGGCATGGACGACTTCGAGATACCGGCCTACCTGCGCAAGCAGGCGGACTGAGCGGCGCTGCCCGTTGTGTCGCGGGCGCGGCGTGGTTCAATCGAGCCGGAACACCGTCACCGCCTGCGTCAACCGGTCCGCCTGTTCGTG
>JFJP01038667.1_pt2 | contig 16325 bp, 29 predicted proteins | sample 431651 | NCBI WGS metagenome assembly JFJP01 (sample SAMN02602958, study PRJNA72255) | Microbial mat metagenome, whole genome shotgun sequencing project. | biome: fresh water; feature: sink hole; material: water; isolation source: purple microbial (photo- and chemosynthetic) mats found in... | reverse complement strand
GTTGGCATATATATCTTTCAATTATTACTGTATATTTTCAAAAATGATTCGTGGTTATTTTAAGAATATGTGAAAAAAATCAAAGGGAATTGATCGGTATATTTCACAATATCAGTATAATAAAAATATATGTAGCCCAATACATTGCTTCATTGATGATAAAATCATTCTAAATAATATGTAAAGCAAAGGCAATAATAAAAATATTAGTGAAATGTTATATCTTTGTGCGCTTTTTAAAAATCCCTACCACTAGCGATTCTTAGTGATCATTAGTATTTGAGGGAAAAAACAATAAGTTTTTAAAATATTTTGAAAGTATATTGGAATTAAAAAAAAAAGAATACCTTTGCGAACCATTTTTGAAAATATACAGTAATAATTGAAAGATATATATGCCAACTATTCAGCAGTTAGTAAGAAAAGGTAGGACTAAGCTCATTGATAAAAGCAAAGCCCCTGCACTCGATGCTTGCCCACAAAGACGCGGAGTTTGTGTACGTGTTTACACAACAACTCCTAAAAAACCAAACTCAGCAATGCGTAAGGTTGCAAGGGTTAGGCTAACTAATAGTAAGGAAGTAAATGCTTACATTCCAGGTGAAGGCCATAACCTTCAGGAACACTCAATTGTGTTAATCCGTGGAGGTAGGGTAAAAGATCTTCCTGGTGTTCGCTATCACCTTGTTCGTGGTTCTTTAGATGCAGCAGGAGTTGATGGTCGGAAACAAGGCCGCTCCAAATATGGTGCAAAACGGCCAAAAGCAAATGTTAAAGGTGCACCAGCTGCAGCAGGAAAGAAAAAATAATACATATATAAAAGGTATTAAAAATGCGTAAGTCAAAACCAAAAAAAAGAATCATATTACCAGACCCGAAGTTTAGCGACGTTTTGGTAACCCGGTTTGTAAATAACCTAATGTACAGCGGAAAAAAAAGTACAGCATTCAATGTATTTTACGATGCAATTGAAGTAGTTGCTCAGAAGATGAAAGATTCTGATAAAGCTCCGTTGGAAATTTGGAAAAAAGCTTTGGAGAATATTACTCCTCAGGTAGAGGTAAAGAGCAGACGTGTTGGAGGTGCTACATTTCAGGTACCTATCGAAGTGCGTGCAGACAGAAAAATTGCTCTTAGCATGAAAAATCTCATATTGTACTCACGTAAAAGAGGCGGAAAGTCCATGAGCGATAAGTTAGCTGCCGAAATTATGGCTGCTTTCAACGAAGAAGGTGGAGCTTTTAAACGGAAAGAAGACATGCACAAAATGGCAGAAGCAAATAAAGCATTTGCACATTTTAGATTTTAATTTAGTTGTTTAGTTAGTTAGAGATTGTAGTTTGAAGTTTGTGTAGAATGAGCAGAGATTTAAGTAAAACGAGAAATATTGGTATTATGGCCCACATCGATGCTGGTAAAACTACCACCACCGAAAGGATACTTTATTATACCGGTATTAATTATAAGATTGGAGAAGTACACGATGGTTCTGCTACAATGGACTGGATGGTTCAAGAGCAGGAAAGAGGAATCACCATTACTTCTGCAGCAACTACTGCTGCCTGGACGTATAATGGTGAAGAATATAAAGTAAATATTATTGATACTCCGGGTCACGTTGACTTTACTGTGGAGGTTGAGCGTTCTTTACGTATTCTTGATGGAGCTGTTGCCCTTTTCTGTGCTGTTGGTGGTGTTGAACCCCAATCGGAAACAGTTTGGAGACAAGCAAATAAATATAATGTTCCCAGAATGGCCTTTGTTAACAAAATGGATCGTTCAGGAGCAGATTTCTACGGTGTTGTTAGCGAAATTAGAGAAGTACTTGGATCAAATCCTGTTCCTTTATGTATTCCTATTGGAGCAGAAGAAAAATTTAAAGGCGTTATTGATCTTATTGAGTTCAAAGCATATGTTTGGGACGACTCTGATCAAGGTAAAACCTTTGAAATTGTTGATATCCCAGCCGACTTAGTTGAGGAAGCAGAAGAATGGCGCGGTAAATTAATTGAAGCAGTTGCTGAAACTGATGATACATTACTAGAAAAATACTTTGAAGATCCAAATTCTATTACTCAGGAACAATTAAAAACAGCTATTCGGAAATCGACTATTAGCATGTCTATTGTACCTGTACTTTGTGGATCGGCATTTAAAAATAAAGGAGTTCAAAAATTACTCGATTCAGTTATGGCTTATCTTCCTAGTCCTTTAGACAAAGGAAGTGTTACCGGAACTAATCCTGATACCGAAGAACCTATTGAAAGAAAACCTGATGTTAAGGAACCTTTATCTGCTTTAGCTTTTAAGATTGCAACCGATCCATATGTTGGTCGTCTGGTTTTTATCCGGATTTATTCAGGAGTTCTTGAAAGCGGTTCTTATGTATTGAATACCCGTAGCGGTAGAAAAGAACGTGTATCACGTCTTTTCCAAATGCATGCCAATAAACAAAATCCGATAGAACGTTGCGAAACTGGTGATATATGTGCGGCAGTTGGACTGAAAGATTTACGTACGGGTGATACATTTTGTGACCCGGATAAGCCGATTATCCTTGAAGCTATGATTTTCCCTGCACCCGTTATTGGTGTGGCTGTTGAACCAAAAACTCAGGCTGACTTAGATAAAATGGGTATTGCTTTTGGCAAACTTGCCGAAGAAGATCCAACATTCCAGGTTAGAACTGACCCTGAAACTGGTCAAACGGTTATTTCAGGAATGGGAGAACTTCACCTCGAAATTATTGTTGACCGCCTTAGGAGAGAATTTAAGGTTGAATGTAACCAAGGAGCTCCTCAGGTTAATTACAAAGAAGCAATTACTTCAACTATAGAACATCGTGAAGTATATAAGAAACAATCGGGTGGTAGAGGTAAATTCGCCGATATCATTGTAAGAATTTCTCCGGTTGATGAAGGACATACAGGTTTACAATTCGTTAACGAAATAAAGGGCGGAAATATTCCAAGGGAATATGTGCCATCAATTGAAAAAGGATTTAAGGAAGCAATGGCTAATGGTGTCCTTGCAGGATATCAGGTAGACAGCCTTAAAGTAGTATTACTCGACGGATCTTTCCATGCAGTTGACTCCGATGCCTTATCCTTTGAAATTTGTGCCAAACAAGCATTTCGTCATGCATGTGTAAATGCGAAGCCTCAATTACTTGAACCAATTATGGCGGTGGAAGTAGTTACTCCGGAAGATTATATGGGAGATGTTATTGGGGATTTTAATAAACGTCGTGGACGGATTGAAGGGATGGAATCCAAAGCAGGTGCCCGGGTCGTTAAAGCTAAAGTTCCACTTTCAGAACAGTTCGGTTACGTTACGGTATTACGTACAATTTCTTCGGGTCGTGCAACTTCTACCATGGAATTGTCACATTACGAAAGTGTTCCTGACAGTATTGCAAAAGAAATTATTGCTAAAGTAAAAGGAAAAGCAGAAGTACAATAAAATATATTCAAATGAGCCAGAAGATTAGAATAAAGCTGAAGTCGTTCGATCATAACTTGGTAGACAAGTCAGCTGAAAAAATTGTCAAAACCGTTAAATCTACCGGTGCTGTTGTTAGTGGACCGATTCCACTTCCTACACATAAGAGAATCTTTACGGTAAACCGTGCAACCTTTGTAAATAAGAAATCGCGGGAACAATTTCAGCTCAGTTCTTTTAAGCGTTTACTCGATATCTACAGCTCAACTCCCAAGACAATTGATGCGCTGATGAAATTAGAGCTTCCAAGTGGAGTAGAAGTAGAAATTAAAGTTTGATTAATACGTTAAAAATTAAATAGCTATGCCAGGACTAATTGGTAAAAAAGTCGGAATGACTTCAATATTCACTGACGAAGGAAAAAACATTGCCTGCACTGTGATTGAAGCTGGCCCATGTGTTGTTACTCAGGTCAAAACTAAAGATACTGATGGCTACAGCGCAGTACAAGTAGCATTCGACGATAAAAAAGAAAAGAATTGCAACAAAGCACAATTGGGTCATTTTAAGAAAGCTAATACTTCGCCAAAAAGAAAACTCGTTGAGATTCATGGAGATGTAGAAAGTTACAAATCTGGAGATGTACTAACAGTTGAGTCTTTTAAAGATCAATTTTTCGTTGATGTTATTGGCCTCTCAAAAGGTAAAGGTTTTCAGGGTGTTGTAAAACGCCATAACTTTAGTGGTGTTGGTGGTCAAACGCATGGTCAGCATGATAGGTTAAGAGCCCCAGGTTCAAACGGAGCTTCTTCTTTCCCGTCCAGAGTATTCCCAGGTCAGAGAATGGCAGGTAGAATGGGAGGTGCCAGAGTTAAAATACAAAATCTTCAAATAATGAAAGTTATTCCTGAAAATAATGTACTTCTCGTTAAAGGTGCCGTTCCTGGTTCAATTGGTTCATATTTAATAATTGAATTCTAATGGAAATAGCAGTATATAATAAAGAAGGTAAAGATACCGGAAGAAAGGTTAGCCTGGAAGATTCTATTTTTGGAATTGAGATTAATAACCATGCTATTTACCTTGACGTTAAACAATATTTAGCTAATCAAAGGCAAGGAACGCACAAATCGAAAGAACGTGCTGAAATTGCAGCTAGCACAAAGAAAATTAAACGTCAAAAAGGAACGGGTGGCGCTCGTGCAGGTAGTTTAAGATCTCCGGTTTTTATTGGTGGAGGTCGTGTATTTGGTCCTCGTCCACGCGATTATTCATTCAAACTGAATAAGAAAGTTAAACAGCTGGCACGTATCTCTGCTTTAGCTTTTAAAGCAAAAGAAAACAAAATTGTTGTTTTGGAAGATTTTAGTTTTGAAACACCAAAAACCAAACAATTTGTTCAAATAAATAAAAATTTACAATTACAGGATAAAAAATCACTGTATATATTGAACGAACCAAATAAAAATATATATTTGTCGTCTCGAAATTTACAGGGTACTAAAGTTGTAAATATCTCAAGTTTAAACACTTACGACATTATGAATGCTTCGTTTTTAGTGTTCTCTGAGAGTACGATAAATGCCCTACAAAGTAATTAACAATTATCGGCACAAAGAAAATGGATATTTTACTAAGACCTATCGTTACTGAAAAGTACACACAACTAGGCGAAAAATTGAATCAATATGGTTTCGTTGTTGAACGCACCGCTAATAAGATTCAAATTAAAAAAGCCGTACAAGATCTTTATGGCGTTAAGGTTGCCGTTGTTAATACAATGCGGTATGCCGGGAAAATTAAATCACGGTTCACAAAAGCTGGTGCAATCGTAGGAAAGAAGAATGCATTTAAGAAGGCCGTAATCACCTTAGTAGATGGAGAGAAAATTGATTTTTACAGCAATATTTAATTGAGTCATGGCAGTAAGAAATCTTAAACCGGTAACACCAGGTCAACGACATAAAATCATCGGAACATTCGATGAAGTTACAGCATCTAAACCTCATAAAGCATTATTAGCCCCGATTAAAAAATCTGGCGGACGTAATAATACTGGTAAGATGACTATGCGCTACCTGGGTGGCGGACATAAGCAAAAATATAGAATTGTTGACTTTCTGAGAGATAAAGAAGGTGTTAAAGCTACAGTTCAAACAGTAGAATACGATCCAAATCGTTCGGGCAGGATTGCATTAATAGAATATAGCGATGGTGAAAAAAGTTACATCTTAGCGCCAAATGGTCTAAAAGTAGGTCAAACCATTGTTTCTGGTAGAGAAATTGCGCCTGAAGTTGGAAATACTTTATACCTTTCAGATATACCTCTTGGTACAATTGTTCACAATATTGAACTTCGTCCTGGTCAAGGAGGAATATTAGCCAGAAGTGCTGGATCTTTTGCACAGCTTTTAAGCCGCGAAGGCAAGTTTGCAATTATCAAATTACCTTCAGGTGAAACAAGGATGGTTTTAACAACCTGTAGAGCTACAATCGGATCTGTATCAAATCCTGATCACTCAATTGAACAATCAGGAAAAGCTGGAAGAAGCCGTTGGTTAGGACGCCGTCCAAGAAACAGAGGGGTTGCAATGAACCCAGTTGACCATCCAATGGGTGGTGGTGAAGGACGCGCTTCCGGAGGACATCCAAGATCACGCACCGGCAAACCTGCAAAAGGGTTTAAAACCAGAGCACCAAAAAAAGATTCGAATAAATATATTATAGAACGCCGCAAAAAATAATAAGAATTAACAGGAATTAATATGAGCCGTTCACTTAAGAAAGGACCGTTTATCGATGTCAATTTAGAAAGTAAAGTTTCAAAATTGAACGATGCGGAAAAAAAAGCAGTCGTAAAAACCTGGGCACGTCGCTCAATGATATCCCCGGATTTTGTTGGACATACTATTGCTGTGCATAACGGTAATAAATTCATCCCTGTATATGTTACCGAAAATATGGTAGGTCATAAACTTGGTGAATTTGCACCAACCCGTACATTCCGTGGTCACTCAGGAAACAGAAAAGGTGATAAATAATTAATCCCTGATATAAAGAACTATTAAAAATGGGAGCAAGAAAAAGACTAAGCGCCGAGAAAAGGAAAGAAGAACTGAAAGCTAAATACTACGCAGTTCTTAAGAATTGTCCTACCTCACCCCGCAAAATGAGATATGTTGTTGATATGATTCGTGGAGTTGAAATTAACAGAGCTCTTGACATATTGAAGTTTTCTAATAAGGATGCTTCGGAAAATGTTGAAAAGTTACTCAGATCAGCAATAGCAAATTGGCAACAAAAGAATGAAGGTGACCGCATTGAAACTGCTAACCTTGTTGTTAGTGAAGTATTTGTAGATGGAGGTACCATGTTAAAAAGGATGAAAACAGCTCCTCAGGGACGCGCATACAGGGTTAAGAAAAGATCCAATCATGTTACCCTTTTTATCGACAATGCACCAGTTAACCTAACAAATAATTAATCACTAATGGGACAGAAAGTTAATCCAATATCGAACCGCTTAGGTATTATTAAAGGATGGGATTCCAACTGGTACGGAGGACGAACCTTTGCCAGCAAACTTGTAGAAGACTATAAAATTAGGGAATATTTAAATGCCCGTTTAGCTAAAGCAAGCGTTTCGAAAATTATCATTGAAAGAACTTTAAAGTTAATAACCGTTACTGTTAACACTGCACGCCCTGGAATTATTATTGGAAAAGGTGGTCAGGAAGTTGATAAATTGAAAGAAGAATTAAAAAAGATTACCAGTAAGGAAGTTCAGATCAATATATTTGAAGTAAAACGTCCTGAACTTGATGCTACCATTGTAGCCAGCAATATTGCCCGTCAGATTGAAGGTAAGATTTCATACAGAAGAGCTATTAAAATGGCAATTGCATCTACAATCAGAATGGGCGCAGAGGGTATTAAGGTTATTGTTTCGGGTCGTTTAGGAGGTGCTGAAATGGCGCGTTCCGAAATGTACAAAGAAGGAAGAATTCCACTACATACTTTTAGAGCTGATATTGATTATGCACTTGGAGAAGCGCTTACTAAAGTTGGACAAATTGGAGTTAAAGTTTGGATTTGTAATGGTGAAGTGTTTGGAGTAAGAGATCTCTCACCAAATGTTGGATTAATGGCTGCAAAACCAAAACAAGGGTTTAAAAAGAAAAATAAAAGGTAACGTAATAGTATAATTTCCTTAGAGATGTTACAACCAAAGAAAACAAAGTATAGAAGGCAACAAAAGGGGAAGATGAAAGGAAATGCTCAACGTGGGCATGAACTATCTTTCGGATCGTTTGGAATTAAAACCATGGAATATGCCTGGATTACCGGTAGACAGCTTGAAGCTGCTCGTCAGGCCGTAACTCGTTATATGAAACGTGAAGGACAAATTTGGATTCGAATATTTCCGGATAAACCAATAACTAAAAAACCTGCTGAAGTTCGTATGGGTAAAGGAAAAGGTGCACCTGAAGGATTTGTTGCACCAATTACTCCTGGAAGAATTATTATTGAAGCAGAAGGAGTTTCCTTTGAAATAGCGAAAGAAGCACTTCGTTTAGCTGCACAGAAACTTCCTGTAAAAACAAAATTTATAGTACGTCACGATTACGCTGAACAAATCTGATAATAGCTTAAAAAATGAAACAGGCCGAAATAAAAGATCTAGCACCAAAAGAATTGCTGGAACGAATTGAAGGAGAAAAGGCAGCACTATATAAAATGAAATTGAATCATACAATTTCTCCACTTGATAATCCTTTAAAGATTCGAAAAGCAAGGAGAGATGTTGCAAGATTACTTAGCGAGTTACGTATGCGTCAAATTGCTGAATCGAAGAAAAGTTAAGACACAACATGGAAACCAGAAATCTTAGAAAAGAACGTACAGGAATCGTTGTAAGTAATAAAATGGACAATACCATTGTTATTGCGGTGAAGCGTAAAGTGAAACATCCGATGTACGGGAAATTCGTGAATAGAACTTCAAAGTTTTATGCCCACGATGAAACTAATACTTGCAATATTGGCGATACAGTTAAAATTATGGAAACAAGACCTCTTAGCAAGCTGAAGAGATGGAGGTTGGTTGAAATCATAGAAAGAGTTAAATAACCATGATACAGCAAGAAAGTAGATTGTCTGTTGCAGATAACAGCGGCGCCAAGGAAGTTTTATGTATTCGTGTACTTGGTGGAACACGTAAAAAGTACGCATCATTGGGCGATAAAATTATCGTTTCGGTGAAAAGTGCTATACCTTCGGGTGATATTAAAAAAGGTGCTGTGAGCAAAGCAGTAATTGTTCGTACAAAAAAGGAAGTTCGCCGTGCTGATGGTTCATACATTCGGTTTGACGACAATGCTGTTGTTCTTCTCAACGCTCAGGAAGAATTACGTGGAACACGTATATTTGGTCCAGTAGCTCGTGAATTGCGCGATACCTTTATGAAAATAATTTCTTTAGCACCTGAAGTGCTATAAAAAAATACTCGAAACATGAGCCAGAAATTACATATTAAAAAAGGAGATGTTGTCTTTGTTAATTCAGGAGACAATAAAGGCCAGCAAGGAAGGGTATTAGAAGTTTTAGCCAGCGATAATAAAGCTATCGTAGAAGGTATAAATATGGTATCAAAGAGTACCAAACCTACTTCTAAGCATCCACAAGGTGGAATCATTAAAAAAGAAGCTCCGGTACATATTTCAAATCTGAATGTACTTGACCCAGCTTCTGGAAAGCCAACCAGAATTGGAAGGAGACTTAACGATAAAAATAAAATGGTACGGTACGCAAAAAAATCAGGGGAGGAGATTAAATAATGAAATACATTCCCAACCTTAAGACAAAGTATAAGGAAGAGGTAATTCCTGCACTGATGAAGGAATTTAATTATAAATCAGTGATGCAGGTACCCCGGTTAACCAAAATTGTGATTAACCAAGGGATTGGACAGGCAACTGCCGACAAAAAAATAGTTGAAACTGCTCTTACTGAGCTGACAAACATTTCTGGTCAAAAAGCTGTTGCAACTGTGTCCAGAAAGGATATTTCAAACTTCAAATTACGTAAAGGTGCTGCCATTGGGGTAAAAGTTACCTTACGTCAAGATAGGATGTATGAATTTTTAGAACGTTTAGTTAGTGCATCATTACCTCGTATCAGAGATTTTAAAGGCATCAATAATAAAATGGATGGCCGTGGAAACTATACGTTAGGTATTACTGAACAAATCATATTCCCTGAAATAGATATTGATAAAATTTCCAAAATCTTAGGAATGGAAATTTCCTTTATCACAACTGCAAATTCTGACGAAGAAGGGTTTTCTTTACTTAGGGAATTCGGATTACCATTTAAAAACCTCAAAAAGATCTAAGCATGGCCAAAGAATCAATGAAGGCTCGCGAAGTGAAGCGTGCTAAATTAATAGAAAAATTTGCTGTAAAACGGGCCAAGTTAAAAGCGGAAGGTGATTATGCCGGCTTAAGCCAATTACCTAAAAACTCTAGTAAGATTCGTTTGAGAAACAGGTGTTTAATCACCGGTCGTCCAAGAGGATTCATACGCCAATTTGGAGTAAGCAGAATAACTTTCAGAGAAATGGCTTCTCAGGGACTTATTCCAGGAGTTAAAAAAGCAAGTTGGTAATAATTTTAAAAAATAATAATATATCAGATAATGACTGATCCAATCGCCGATTTATTAACAAGAATAAGGAACGGTTTAAAAGCCAAACATAAAGTTGTTGAAGTTCCTGCATCGAATATGAAAAAGAATATTACCAAAATATTGTTTGAAAAGGGGTATATTCTGAACTATAAATTCGAAGATGAAGGTCCTCAAGGTATAATAAAAATAGCCTTAAAGTATCATCCCGAAACAAAAGTGCCTGCAATAAAAGAAATTCAGCGTATTAGTAAACCTGGTTTGCGTAAATATGCTGGTCATGAAGATTTGCCGCGCATACTTAACGGACTTGGCATTGCAATAGTATCAACCTCCCAAGGTCTTATGACCAATAAAGAAGCCAAGATGAGGAATATTGGGGGAGAAGTAGTATGTTACGTTTATTAATCGCACGGAGGAAATTAAATGTCACGTATAGGTAAATTACCCATTTCCATTCCTGAAAAAGTAACTATTTCAGTAAGCAAAGATAATGTAGCTACTGTTAAAGGACCACTCGGAGAATTAAAACAAAATGTTGATCCGGATATTAAATTAAATATCGACAACGGAATTCTAACCATTACTCGTCCTACTGACGGAAAGCGTCATCGTGCTTTACACGGGCTTTATAGATCGCTTCTTAATAATATGGTAATAGGAGTATCTCAGGGATATCAAATTAAACAAGAATTAGTTGGTGTTGGTTATCGTGCAGAAGCCAAAGGACAAATTTTAGAGTTAAATCTTGGATATTCTCATGATGTTATCATGTCTTTACCTGCTGAGGTAAAGGTTGAAACTCTAACCGAAAAGCGCGCTAATCCTATTATTACCTTAACTTGTCACGACAAGCAGTTAATAGGTCAGGTTGCTGCAAAAATAAGATCGTTAAGAGAACCTGAACCATATAAAGGTAAAGGTATCAAATTTGTTAACGAATCTATTCGTAGAAAAGCTGGAAAATCAGCTGGTGCTAAATAACATTAATTATTAAATGTCATGGCTTTAACAACGCGGGAAAGAAGAGAACGCATCAAAAAAAGAATTAGGAAAACTATTTCTGGTTCAGCCGAAACTCTCAGGATGTCGGTTTTCAGAAGTAATAAAGGAATATATGTTCAACTTATTGATGATATTTCAGGAAAAACAGTACTTGCTGTTTCTTCGAAAAATAAAGAATTAGCAGAACAAATAAAAGGCTTGAATAAAATTGATCAGGCAAAAGCTGTTGGTAAATTAGCGGCTGAAAAATCGCTCGAAAAAGGAATTTCATCCGTTGTGTTCGATCGTAACGGTTATTTATACCACGGTAGAGTTAAATCACTAGCAGACGCCGCCCGCGAAGGTGGACTTAAATTCTAAAAAATTATGTCGACAAGTATCAGAAAAGTTAAGACTACCGATCTTGAATTAAAGGACAGGCTGGTTAGCATCCAAAGAGTAACAAAAGTTACTAAGGGTGGACGTACATTTAGTTTCTCCGCGATTGTTGTTGTTGGAAATGAGAATGGTATAGTTGGTTACGGACTTGGTAAAGCAAATGAAGTAACAACTGCGATATCTAAGGGTATTGAAGATGCTAAGAAAAACTTAATTAAAGTTCCTATCTTTAAAAATACTATACCTCACGAACAACTGGCTAAATTTGGTGGAGCGCTTGTTTTCCTGAAACCTGCTTCAAGTGGTACAGGAGTAAAAGCTGGTGGTGCTATGCGTGCAGTGCTCGAAAGTGTTGGAATCAGAGACGTATTAGCAAAATCTAAAGGATCTTCTAATCCTCACAATTTAGTAAAAGCGACTTTTGAAGCTTTGACTCAAATGCGCGATGCTTTTACAGTGGCTCAGCAAAGAGGGATTAATCTTAACAGGGTATTTAACGGATAAAAGATTGTAAAGATATGTCCACAATTAAAATAACATTGGTTAAAAGCACTAGTGGGTGCAATAAAAGAGTGAAAGCAACCCTTGTTGCTCTTGGAATAGGCAAAGTAGATAGTAGTGCTGTACATGAAAGCACTCCTCAAATTAAGGGTATGGTTCGTAAAGTTTTGCATTTAGTTTCAGTTGAAGAATAAGATTCAGATAAAGATATTAATATGGACTTAAGTACACTAAAACCAGCTTTCGGGTCGGTTAAAAATGAAGGTAAACGTTTAGGACGCGGTCAGGGCAGCGGAAGAGGAGGTACCTCTACAAAAGGTCACAAGGGCCAAAAAGCTATTTCCGGATATTCCAAGAAAATTGGATTTGAAGGTGGTCAAATGCCTATTCAAAGACGTTTACCAAAATTCGGGTTTAAGAATCATTTTCGTGTAGAATATAAAGGTATAAACTTATCTACGCTTGAAGAATTTGTCAAGAAAACTGGAATTACAATTTTGGATGAACAAGTATTGAAAGATGCAGGTCTTGCTCCCAAAAATAAACCTGTTAAAATTCTTGGCAATGGCGAATTGACCCAGAAAATTGAAGTTAAAGCGCACTCTTTTTCGAAAAAAGCAAAGGATGCTATCGAAGCCCTTAGTGGAACCGCAGTTAAAATATAATTGAATGAAGGCTTTTATAAATACTATCAAGAATATTATCAAAATCGAAGAACTCTGGACAAGGATTCTTTATACTTTGTTCATTATTGTAGTTTATCGATTGGGGTCATTTATCACTCTGCCAGGGATAGATCCTACACAATTAATTGATTCTGATTTGCAAAATCAAACCAAAGAAGGTGTATTAGGATTATTGGATATGTTTTCCGGAGGAGCTTTTTCAAATGCATCAGTTTTTGCATTGGGAATTATGCCGTATATTTCAGCCTCAATAGTTGTACAGTTGCTTGGAATTGCAGTTCCATTCTTTCAAAGGTTACAAAAAGAAGGTGAAAGTGGAAGAAGGAAAATGAATCAGATTACTAGATATCTAACAGTTGGGATTCTTTTGATACAAGCTCCTAGTTACTTGGCTAACCTTCATGCACAAATACCCGAAACAGCATTTTTAATTAAAGGAAGCTTATTTACAATTATGGCAATGTTCTGCTTAACTGGAGGAACGATGTTTGTAATGTGGCTTGGAGAAAAAATTACAGATAAAGGAATTGGGAATGGTATCTCACTTATCATTATGATTGGGATTATTGCCAGATTACCATTCGCTGCAACATCTGAATTTGCTGCTCGGTTAGAAAGTATGGGAGGTGGAATGGTTGCATTTCTTTTAGAAATTGTATTCTTATTCTTAGTATTTGTAGTCTCGATATTGCTTGTTCAGGGCACAAGAAAAATACCTGTTCAATATGCGAAAAGAATTGTTGGTAACAAACAATATGGAGGTGTACGTCAGTATATTCCTCTAAAGGTGAATGCTGCCGGTGTAATGCCCATTATTTTTGCTCAGGCTTTGATGTTCATACCTGTTACAGTAATGGGTTTTTCAAGTGCCGATTCTTTAAGAGGAGTTGCAGCAGCTTTTGCCGATTTCAATGGAATATGGTATAATTTAACATTTGCTTTTTTAATTGTAATATTCACGTATTTTTATACTGCTATTACAATAAATCCAACGCAGATGGCTGAAGATATGAAGAAAAATGGTGGTTTTATTCCTGGTGTTAAGCCTGGTAAAAAAACTGTCGAGTTTTTGGATACAATAATGTCACGAATTACCCTTCCTGGTTCTCTTTTTCTTGCTTTTGTAGCAATACTTCCTGCAATAGCACATCAATTTGGGATAGGTTCACAGTTTGCTCAATTCTACGGAGGTACTACTTTATTAATATTAGTAGGTGTAGTTCTTGATACATTGCAGCAAATTGAAAGCCATTTATTAATGCGCCACTACGATGGATTGTTAAAATCTGGAAGGATTAAAGGAAGAAGTGGTACTGGTGCTTCAGTTTAATTGAAGTATTCAAAACAAGTTCTTTGATGATAATTATTAAAACCGATCAAGAGATTGAATTAATTAAGTTGAGCAATCAGCTTGTTCTTGATACTCTTGCGGAATTAGCCGGAATAATAAAGCCTGGTATTACAACTTTAGATTTAGATTCTATAGCTGAAAAATACATTAGGTCAAAGAATGGCATCCCCGGATTTTTAGGATACAACGGATATTCAAAAACACTTTGTACCTCCATAAATTCACAAGTAGTCCATGGTATTCCTTCTAATTACGAATTAAAAGACGGAGATATAGTTTCTGTTGATTGTGGAGCTATATTAAACGGATTTTATGGCGATTCTGCTTATACTTTTGCTGTTGGGAATGTAGATCCGCAAACATTACGGTTAATGAGTGTTACTAAAGATTGCTTATACCGTGGTTTAGCAGAAGCTACTGAAAACAATAGAATTGGCGACATCGGAAGCGCAGTTCAGAGTTTTGCTGAACTTAATGGCTTCTCTGTAGTTCGCGAAATGGTTGGTCACGGTTTAGGAAAAAAACTTCACGAAGAACCAGAAGTTCCAAATTATGGAAAAAAGGGGGTTGGTGTAAAATTAAAACGAAATATGGTTCTTTGTATCGAACCAATGATTAATTTTGGAACCCGAAATATTGTGCAGGAAAAAGATGGTTGGACAATCAGAGCATCTGATAAAAAGCCATCAGCTCATTATGAGTTACCTGTTGCAGTAGGGATCGATAAACCTTATGTGTTAGGTTCTTTCGATAAAATAGAAGCGATTTTGAACAGTAGATAAAATATATGTCAAAGCAATCTTCCATCGAACAAGATGGTACAATAATAGAAGCATTATCAAACGCTATGTTTCGCGTTGAACTGGAAAATGGACATGTTATTACCGCACACATTTCAGGAAAAATGAGAATGCACTATATTAAAATTTTACCAGGAGACAAAGTAAGAGTTGAAATGTCCCCTTATGATTTAACAAAAGGAAGAATATCATTTAGATACAAATAAAACTAAAGACAATGAAAATACGGGCTTCTATTAAAAAGCGCTCTGAGGATTGCAAGATAGTGCGTCGCAAAGGACGTTTATATGTGATTAATAAAAAGAATCCTAAATTTAAACAGCGTCAAGGCTAATTTTAACAATACTTTTACAATATGGCAAGAATTGCTGGTGTTGATTTACCAAAAAACAAACGCGGAGAAATAGGTTTAACCTACATATTTGGAATTGGCCGTAATTCCGCAATACGAATACTTGAAGAAGCCGGTGTAAATAGAGATACAAAGGTGAGTGAGTGGAATGATGAACAACTTGGAAAAATTCGTTCAATCATTAATGCTGAGTTCAAAGTTGAAGGAGAATTACGTTCTCAGGTTCAGATGAACATAAAGCGATTAATGGATATCGGATGTTACAGAGGAATTCGCCATCGGTCAGGTCTTCCTGTTAGAGGACAAAGGACTAAAAATAATGCTCGTACTCGTAAGGGGAAGAAGAAAACAATAGCAAATAAGAAGAAAGCGACTAAATAACAGTTGAAGAATTTATGGCAAAAAAAGCAGCAGCAACAAAGAAAAAAGTTGTAAAAGTTGAGCCGAGTGGGCAAGCACATATTCATGCTTCATTCAATAATATTATTGTATCATTAACCAATACAGCCGGTCAGGTAATTTCATGGTCGTCTGCTGGTAAAATGGGCTTTAAGGGTTCCAAAAAGAACACGCCTTATGCAGCACAAACTGCTGCATCTGATTGTGCAAAAGTTGCATTTGATCTTGGCCTTCGCAAAGTTAAAGTATTTGTTAAAGGACCTGGTTCAGGCAGAGAATCTGCGATTCGTACTATTCATAGTGCTGGAATTGAAGTTACCGAAATTGTAGATGTAACTCCGCTTCCTCACAATGGTTGCAGACCTCCAAAAAGGAGAAGAGTATAATTATTACTTTTTTGCAGATTACTTACATTAAGTTTACTTTCTGTATTTAGTCTTCAATAATAAATCGTCAAATTATATAACATGGCAAGATATACAGGCCCAGTAACAAGAATAGCAAGAAAATTTGGAGAACCAATTTTTGGTGCAGATAAATATTTTGAAAAAAAGAATTTTCCTCCAGGTCAACACGGATTAGCTAAAAAAAGAAAAAAAGTTTCTGAATACGGAGTTCAATTGCAGGAAAAACAAAAGGCAAAATATACTTATGGAATTCTTGAAAGGCAATTTGCTAATATTTTTCACAAAGCATCACGTTCAAAAGGTGTTACAGGTGAAGTATTAC
>JFJP01038666.1_pt1 | contig 16328 bp, 19 predicted proteins | sample 431651 | NCBI WGS metagenome assembly JFJP01 (sample SAMN02602958, study PRJNA72255) | Microbial mat metagenome, whole genome shotgun sequencing project. | biome: fresh water; feature: sink hole; material: water; isolation source: purple microbial (photo- and chemosynthetic) mats found in... | reverse complement strand
TCTGCTGAATCACATCAAATTGCCGCAAAAGCTTATTTCGACTGGTGGGAGAACAACAAACAGAAGAACTTTAACGAGAATAAAAATATTGACCCGTTAAAATCGACCGATTACAGATGGCATTGAAAAAATGAAAGCCTGGGCATAACAAACGCTATAGCAAATGCGGGTTTGCGTGTTGGTTGAAACATTTGTAATCTTTACATACATATGTGCTGGCAGACAGTTGAGCAACAATTTAATCCCGTACTTGCCATATTGTCGGCCGTTAGCGGCAAGCATTTGAAAAACCACGATAATTGACATTAATTAAGACACATTTAGATACAGTTATTGATAGTAGATTAATATAAAATTAGCAACATGAAAAATATTATTCCAATTTGTTTTCTTATAATTATTATTGGAGGTTCTTGCTCTAAAACTGATGAACAAAAAAAAGAAATTCAAAAATGTGATTGTTCAAATTATTTGCAAACGCCTGAATCAATAGATTGTAGTGGAACGTTATGTTCAAGTGATACATGTCAAACCTATTTCGGAATATGGAAAGAATTATTTCTGGAAAGAAACCAAATGACAGAAGAGTATTTCGATAATCATATAACTTCTTGTAAAACGAATCTTCTTAATTGGAAGGATGGTATTTCATTTGAGATTTACTTTAAAGTTAAAATTGGCTGGGTCGAAACAAAATTATATGATGACTTCGTAATTTTACTTTCATCTTCTACTATTGGTTTATATCCAACATTAAGTATCCCAAGAAACGTTTTGCTTTCACAAGAGCAGATTAGTATTTTAGTTAATAGTTATGCATTTAGTTCTAGAATATTTATTGTATCTCCAATAAGTAGTTCAAAATACAATTCACAGAATGAAGCGATGATAGCATTAATAGATGCAACTGGTGTTGATACTTTGTGTAATAGTAGAGTTTTTTATCAAGTACCAAATGAAAATTTCCATCCAACAGGGCATCCTTATATAGAGGCATCATGTGTCTTAAATTGGGCAGAGAATAAATGCGTGTCAAGTCAAATAGATTTGTTTACTGGAGAAGTGAAGGTAACTTATGAAGCATGTTGGATATTAAACAAGTAGGGTGGATTCTTTAGTGAAAACCAAATGTCTGCCGCTAATAAACGATATAGCAAATGCGGGTTTGCGTGTTCGTTGAAACATTTGAAATCTTTACATACATTTGTGCTGGCTGACAGTTGAGCAACAATTCAAACCCGCACTTGCCATTGCTTATCCCGAAAATCGGGAGCGTCAGCCGCTGGATGCAAACTTTTAAAAAACACACAAAACAATAACTATCACAAAATAAGACAGTATTAATCTCTAACTACCAAACTATGAAAAAGTTAAATATTTACAGATACTCACTTTGGATTGGCATTTGTTTTTTTATAATTGGATTTTACCTCATAAGATCGGAAAATATTTTAGGAGATTTTCTACTTGGAATAGGAGCCATTTTTGCACTAACTATTCTTGTTTTAGGACTGAAAGATGTTTATGCTAATGAAAGGATTAATTCAAATGAAAGAATTATGTGGCTTATCGGATTTATCTTTATTTTACCTATTGTGGGGATTTTGTACTACCCTAATTACAGGAAGCGGAATGCATAAATATAGCCTGCACCCAACACGCTATAGCAAATGCGGGTTTTTCCCGATTTCAGCAGGACAGGCTCCCGAAAAATCGGGACAAGTTCCCGAAAAATCGGGACAGGCTCCCGAAAAATCGGGACAAGTCGTGTTTATTAAAACATTTGAATTCTTTATATACATTTGCCCTGGCTGACAGTTGAGCAACAATTTATTCCAGCATTTGTAATATCCTTATCCGATGTAATATATTTTAAAAGAAACACATACTATGAAACGATTCGACACATTTTGGGAAAGATTCTGGGCGTTATCAATTGACGGTTTTATTTTGAATATCATACTCCAGATCCCTCAATTTTTTACGGTTCCGGTCTTTTCTGTAAGTTCTGTAATTTTAGAAATAGTTTTCAGCAATATTCCATATGTGTATGCTGTACTCATGGTAGGAAAATATGGTCAGACAATTGGAAAGATGATTATGAAGATTAAAATAGTGGACAATGCAACTGAAAACGCTGTTAACTATTCACAATCATTTATGAGAGAAGTAGTGCCAATGGTTCTGGTTACTACTTCCATAATCTTAAATTTTATTTTATTCAGTGACATTGACCTCGAAAACTTTAACGTTTCAACCTTAGGATATATTTTAATTTTCTTTCCACCCGGAATGCTTGCGATATGGTCAATTCTTGAAATAGTGTCAATGTTATTCGATGATAAAAACAGAGCAATTCATGACAAAATCGCTGATACAGTTGTAATACGAACCGACATAAAATAAACAGAACAACATAGGCTGCTGCTAATAAGGTGTAAAACAAATTACAGGTTTGGAAACATAAGTGAAGCTTCGCCGCCTGCATTACCAGGACGGGATTGTTTTGCAGCCCTGCCGGAACATGAGTCCTGTCCGGAATAGTCAGGGCGCGACTCACAGTCGCACTCTGACTATAACTCCGGAACACCCGCTGACGAGAGTATCTGCCGCGTAAGGAATTGATAAAAATGATTAACACCATCAAACTATAACCCCGATAGATTAAGTATTGAATAGTTAGCCGTTTAAATTGAAGATAAAGGGGATATATTTGTCGTTGTTTATTAGTTTGCTTTCAGTGTAAAAGGACTCCGGATCAGTCAGACAGCAAAAAAAGATAATTTGAAAAATCATTAGAACAAATTGATGACAGAAAAGACACTTAACATAAAAACAAGGGCTGATTGGAGAAATTGGCTTCAACTGAATTTCAACATTGAGAACGAAGTTTGGCTGATTTATGCTAAAAAATCAACTGGCGAACAACGCATTCAGTACAATGATGCGGTTGAAGAAGCCCTATGTTTCGGCTGGATAGACAGTACCAATAAAACCCTTGACAAAGACCACACAATTCAGCGATTTACTCCCCGAAAAACCAAGAGCAGTTATTCACAACCCAATAAAGAACGACTGAAATGGTTAGCCGAAAACAATTTAATTCATAATTCATTTCTTAAAACTGTACAAGAAATTATATCAAAGGAGTATGTTTTTCCGCTCGACATTTTAGATGAAATAAAAAAGGACAAAACAGCATGGAATTACTTTATAAAATTTTCAGAGCCATACAAACGGATACGAATTGCATATATTGATAGTGCAAGAAAACGACCAGAAGAATTTACTAAACGACTGACTAACTTTATTCAAAAAACACGAGACAACAAACTTATTTCAGGTTTTGGTGGTATTGACAAATATTATTAGCACACACACTATGAAAGACTGTACGGCAGACCTGACTGAAAAAACAACGAACCGCTAACAAATACTACAGCAAATGCGGATTTTGTACCGATTTCATCGGGACAGGTCGTGCTGGTTGACAGTATTACCTTGAAACTAAGCACAGCGATCTCAACGCGAGTAGCGAAATAATCCGTTCTTGTTAAATCCTCATCCGTTAACAGCAAATTTAAGAATACAAAAACTACAGACATATAAACCAACAAATCGCACCATGCAGACAACAAAAATTATTTTAGGAATTGGAATTATAATTTCATTATTCGGTTGCGGGCCTTCGGCTGAAGAAAAAATGAATCACGAGAGAATGAATGATAGCACATCAAATGCTTTTATTTCCTCGACTGCCGCCGTTGAAAACAGCAAGGACACGACACATAAATTTATCAGAACCGCCGATTTAAAATTTAAAGTTAAAAGTGTCATTAAATCTACCTACAATATTGAGGACATAACAAATCAACAAGGTGGTTTTGTAACCTATACCAACCTGAACAGTAACATCGATCACGTTACGAACACCGCTGTTAGTGCCGACTCATCACTTGTTACAACATACTATACTGTTTCAAACTCAATTACGTTAAGAGTTCCAAATACAAAACTTGACACAACATTAAAGGAAATATCAAAAAATATTGACTATTTAGACTATAGGATTATCAAAGCTGATGATGTTGCGTTGCAAATTCTTTCAAACAATCTGACACAAAAACGCTCAGCAAAAAACGAACAACGATTAACTAATGCGATTGATAACCGAGGGAAAAAGCTTAATGAAACAACTGTTGCAGAAGAGGTTTTATTAAGTAAACAAGAGCAGGCCGACAATGCAAAAGTTTCTAACCTTTCGTTGATGGATCAAATAAACTTCAGCACAATCAATTTATCAATATACCAGAGCCAGACTATAAAGAGAGAACTAATCTCAAACGACAAAAACATTGATGAATACGAACCAGGTTTCGGAAGTAAAATTCTCGACGCTTTAAAATTTGGCTGGGATATTTTAGAAGCATTTTTAGTATTCCTGATAAAACTTTGGGGACTATTTCTGTTTGGAATTGCAGCATATATCCTTTACCGGAAATTTGGGCATAAACTCAAAAAATAGACATTGAGAGAGTAAATCAGTTGGTAACAAAGATTAAACAATTGGCTAAATTTGTCAATAAAATTAAGATTTGATTACCCGTGCTACCTTTGCCGTTAATCGTGAAAGAGTCTCTATTTATGGCAACCGCTTGCAAAAAGTAAAAACTACCGATCAGCATAAAAAAGCTAATAACTAATCGAAAGACATTATGCAAATCAAATAACATAGTAAGGCAATGGAAACTAAAAAACAATTGTCACCGGCTCAATGCAACGAAATACTCGATGCACTGAAAACCCGTTTTGAGAAAAACATGAACCGTCATAAAGGCCTTGAATGGGATAACGTACAATCAAAACTGGAAGCTAACCCAGAAAAACTGTGGTCGCTCAACGAAATGGAACGAACCGGTGGCGAACCGGATGTTGTTGGTCTGGATATGAATACGGGCGGATATATTTTTTATGACTGTTCAGCTGAAAGTCCAAAAGGCCGCAGAAGTGTATGTTACGACCGCGAAGCGCTGGAGTCGCGGAAAGAGTACAAACCGGAGAATAACGCAATTGATATGGCTGCTGCCATGGGCATTGAACTTTTAACGGAAGAACAATACAGGGAGCTGCTTAAACTTGGAAATTTCGATACAAAAACATCAAGCTGGATAAAAACACCTTCTGATATCCGCAAACTTGGAGGTGCCATTTTTGCTGATTTTCGTTACAGCAATGTATTTGTGTATCACAACGGTGCTGAATCTTACTATGCTGCCAGGGGATTCCGGGGTTCAATAACGGTCTAAATATTACACATACAGCTACTTTTGTATTTGCCGGGTCTGGTTTTGTTCACTTCCGGATATGTATCCTTTTGGATGGAATGCGAACAGAAATAATATTCAAATAGTCAGTATAGCCAGCACTTCCCCATGCTCAATTTGTGTAAATTTACCCGCTACAATTTATCCGAAACCTTACTGATCAATAATGAAAAGACATTCCATAACCCTCAGCATTTTTTTAACCGCAGGTTTACTTTTTGTAAACGCAATCCTTCCGCTTCATGCGCAAACCGTAAAACTTAAACTGATTGAAACCAGCGATGTTCACGGTTCTATTTTCCCCTGGGATTTTACTAACGACAAAGCTACATCAGCATCTCTAGCACAGGTTTATACCTATGTTGAAGAGCAGAGAGCGGATAAAAGCCAGTCGGTAATACTGTTGGACAATGGTGATATACTGCAGGGCCAGCCGCTTGTTTATTATTACAATTTTGAAGATACCAAAACCGGGCATATTTGTGCCAGCGTAATGAATTATATGAAGTACGATGCGGCAACCGTTGGCAATCATGATATTGAACCGGGGCATCCTGTTTACGATAAAATTGTGAAAGAATTCAATTTCCCCTGGATGGCTGCCAACGCAGTGGATACAAAAACAGGTGAACCGTAATTCAAACCTTATACAATACTGAATCGCAATGGAGTAAAAGTTGCGGTCCTCGGCCTCATTACACCAGGCATTCCAATGTGGCTGCCTGAAAAAATATGGAGTGGCATCGATTTCCAGGATATGGTTGTGAGTGCACGAAAATGGGTTGAAATCATACAGGAAAAAGAACATCCTGATGTGCTGATCGGACTTCTGCATGCCGGGGTGAATGCTAACTACGAGGGGCAATCTGCCGAAACACCACGCAATGAAAATGCTTCGCAAATGGTAGCAGAAAAAGTTCCGGGGTTTGATGTTGTATTTGTAGGACACGATCATCATGGCTGGAATTATTCAGTAAAAGACCCAAATGGAAAGGATGTGCTGATTCTCGGAACTTTAAGCGCTTCACGCACAGCTACTGAAGCTACCATCGTTTTAAACAAGAACGCCGAAACCGGAAAATGGAAAAAGGAGATCAGCGGAAAAGTAATTCCGATTGAAAACTACCAACCCAATAAAGCTTTCATGACTGAATTTGAACCGGTTATTGCTAATGCCAAAGCATACGTATCAAAGCCAATAGGCGTATTTACCGAAACAATTTCATCATACGAATCCATTTTTGGCGACTCTCCTTTTATTGATCTTATTCAGCAAATACAACTTGACCTTACCCATGCCGATGTTTCTTTTGCCGCGCTACTTTCATTTAATGCCGAAATTAAAAAAGGCGAAGTTTATGTGCGCGATATGTTCAATTTATACAAGTACGAAAACCTCCTTTATACCATGAGTCTGAGCGGGCAGGAAATCAATGACTACCTGGAGTATTCTTACGGACAATGGTTTAATCAAATGAAAGATGCAGAAGATAATCTGCTCAATTTTCGACGTGATGAGAACGGGAATTTTATTTTAGCTCGCGGAGCACCACAGTTAGCGGCCAGTTATTTTAATTTTTCATCAGCTGCCGGAATAAATTATACTGTTGATGTAAGTAAACCTGCCGGTAAACGAATAACAATCAGTTCAATGGCCGACGGTAAATCCTTTGATTTTAAAAAAATGTATACCGTTGCTGTCAACTCGTATCAGGCCAATGGTGGCGGCGGACTTTTAACCCTCGGGGCAAAAATCCCGAAGGATGAGATTACCGGAAGAATAATCACTTCAACACCAAAAGATTTACGCTTTTACCTGATGAAATGGATTGAAGATAAAAAAACCGTAACTCCGCAAGCATTCAACAACTGGAGTGTAATTCCGAAAGAGTGGTGGGAGAAAGGGAAAGAAAAAGATACTAAACTGTTGTTTAAGGATAAGATAAGTCATTAATATATCTACAAACCAACAAAATGCGGGCGATTTATTTAATACATTGTGTTGATAAATAACCATACACATCAATTGGCGACAAACAGCATTTCAATAAACGTTGAAATTAAAAAACGAACTGGTATGCATTTTTCTTACATTCCACATCTTAAAACAAAGAAACAACAGGCAACAGAAAACCCATATTAATGTACTGACAGATATCAAATTTACAGCGATAAAAGCATCCTATAATTGAAACGCTATGAATGAGGGTCAAAAAACTGATGTATCGCTCAAAAGGGCTTTAGGCCTTTCGACAAGCACATTGCTTGTAGTTGGTTTGTTGATTGGCAGTGGTGTTTTTAAGAAAATTGTACCCATGGCTCAGACAGGAATGGGTGAAACTGCTATTTTGCTTGCCTGGCTGGTAGCAGGTGTAGTTAGTTTATTTGGTGCACTTACCGTTGGCGGATTAGCCAAAATAACTGAGGAGTCGGGTGGCACTTACGAATACCTGCAGCTTTCGTTCGGGAAATTCACCGGGTTCCTTTCAGGATGGGCCGATTTTATGATTATGGGTCCCGGATCGCTGGCAGCTCTTGCTTTTCTTTTTGCACAAAGCGTAAATTCAATTGTACCTATACCCCAGCCGTTTCAGTCACTGGAAAGTATTTCGATAGCTGATTTCATTTCCCCTTTTGCTGATTCCGGTATTAAACTGCTGGGAATTGCAGCTATTGTTGCTCTTACAGGAATAAATTACTTAGGAGTACATAAGAGTGGTATAGTAAATAACGCAATAACAGCAGTAAAAATCCTGGGGATACTCATGCTTATATTTCTGGGTGTAACGTATTCAAAACCAGAAGTAATTACAGAAACACTTGCAGCAAATGCTGTGAATCCACGCGATGGAATGTTGTTTTTAAGTGCTTTTCTAACTGCTATGCTGGGGGCATTCTGGGCATACAGCGGTTGGGATAATGCCACCAATATTTCAGGAGAAATCATAAATCCAAAACGGAATGTACCAAAGGCCATCGCATATGGCATCCTGATAGTAATGGCTATATATATACTGGTAAATTTCGCCTATATGAATGTTTTACCCTTAGAAAAACTCAGAGCAACAGGTGAAAATGAAATAGGTGCAATGGTAGTGGCTAAAACACTGTTGGGAAGCCAGGGGAATATTCTGTTGTCAGTACTTATAGTTATCAGCGTATTTGGTTGCCTGAACAGCAATTTAGTTACCATACCGCGGCGCTATTTCCGTATGGCCGAAAAAGGGTATTTCTTTAAAGATGTAAAAAAAGTGCATCCCCGGTTCAGAACACCCTATATGGCACTAACCTATTCCATGGTATGGAGTTGCATACTGTTGGTATCAGGTTCATTTGATATGCTTACCGATATGGTAATATTTGCCAGCTTTCTGTTTTACGGTTTGCTTGCCATTGCTTTAATAAAGCTGAAAAGGAACGGAACTATAAAAGCGAAAGTAACAGGCTATCCGGTAATACCTGTTATTTACCTTTTGTTTTCGGTTGCGTTCTGTATAAATACATTCTGGGCTCAACCCAAACAATCTGCATTGGGTATTTTACTTATACTTACCGGGGTACCATTCTACTACTACTTCAAAAAGAAGAATACGCATGAAGTTAAAGCTTCATAAACTATGGATAAATACTAAAATACAATCTGCATTATTACAACCGCTTAAAATAAAAATTAAACCAGGCTTTAAAAATGGAACCATTTTACTGGACCGGATACTGCAGCAAAAACAGAAATCAAGCCATCAGTGAGATTGAACATATTATCAGCAAACATGGATTTATAACAAACTTTAAAAAGTTCTCTGATATTTCCATCAGCCTGGTAATTGAAATTACCGAACGAAAAATTGATTTATTGTACAACGAATTATTTGAATACATGACATTAAAAGACTTTGATATGTTAAGTTCAGAATCTGAAAACGAGCGTACAATTCTCATAAATATAACATTTACAAAAGGAACAGGCGATTTTAAAATAGAAGTTCCTGCATTGCCGGGTTGATCATATTTCGAAATGAGGCTTATAAATAATTGAAAATAAGAACAGCACTCATCAGAGCTTGCGACAGCAAAAGCAAGAACAAAATTCTGTGTGAAAACCTCTCCCAGCCTCAGGCCTTTTTCTTTCTGATTTCTTTAAAGATATCAATCCACTCATGAAAAATGACTGTAGCCGGATTATACGAGTTTATGTTTTTTGATATACCATACTTAATATCTACATCTTCCTGTTCTTCTTTGAATGTTCCAAATATCCGGTCAAAAATAATCAGGACATTTCCGAAATTTTTATTCAAATACTCCTCATTAGATGAATGATGCACCCGGTGATGTGAAGGTGTGTTAAAAATAAATTCGAGATAAGGTATTCGTTTTATGACCTGCGTATGTTGAACAAAAGCAAAAAGAAATCCGATATTTTCAACTGCAAATATCATGAATGGGTTAAATCCAACTAGCAGTAAAGGAATCCAAAACACATTATGAAGAATAAGATTAAAAAATGGAATGCGGGCAGCTGTCGTAAAATTTAGATATTCAGATGAATGGTGATTTACATGAATAGCCCAAAGCACTCTTTTTTCATGACTGAGCCGATGAAACCAGTAATAAACAAACTCATTACCAAAAAACAAAAGAATCCATGCCCATATGGTTTCAGGAATTTTAATAAACGAAAACTGATAGATATAAACCCATAGGGAAAGCCATATTCCCTGTGTTATAGCCCGGTTCAATATTCCTGATGCCCCGAGAAAAACATTAACAAGGGAATCTTTAATATTGTAAAGCTTCCTTTCGGAATAATAGCCATACACCCCTTCCAGTGAAATTGCAAGCAGAAATACAACTAAAAAAATGTAAAATGACTGATTTACGTTCATGTGAAATCATTGATAAGAAATAGTCCGGATATATCTTAAACAGATTTTTATCAGTAAATGTTTTCGTACAGTTCATCAACCGGGATAAATTGCTACAATCCTATAGTTTTAAAACCTTATTTACAGAAAGAGTAACCGGACATAAATTCATAAATAAGCTATAATTTTACCGGATGCAACAAAAAATTGAATTACTGGCACCCGGTGGAGATATTGACTCCATTAAAGCGGCAATTCTGGCAGGTGCTGATGCAGTTTACTGTGGCCTGGATAAATTCAATGCCCGGAACCGCGCAGCCAATATTAGCTTCGCCGATTTGAACGGAATTTTACGACTTGCACATAAAAACAATTGCCAGGTTTTCCTCACCCTTAACATCATTATTGTCGACAATGAAATCCCTGCTCTTTTCGGCTTACTCAATAAAATAGTTAATACAAGCATTGACGGCGTAATCGTTCAGGACTTAGGATTATTTTACTTGTTATCAAAGTATTTTAAAAGTCTTAAAATTCATGCTTCCACTCAGCTTACCACGCATAACCATGGACAGATACAGTTTTTACATAAACTAAATGCAACCCGTGTTAACCTTTCGCGTGAGTTAAACCATAATGAGATTAAAGCATTGACCGCTGTTGCTCACCAAAACAATATGCTGACTGAAGTATTTGTTCATGGTTCCAACTGCATCTCTTTTTCAGGCATTTGTTATATGAGTTCCTTGCACGGAGGAAATTCCGGAAACCGGGGCAGATGCAGCCAACCCTGCAGAGACCAGTATAAAACTACGCTTGCAGGCAAGGATTTCCCATTGAATCTAAAAGACAATTCAGCATTTTCCGATCTGAGAGAACTGTCAGATGCCGGTGTTGATTCCGTTAAGATTGAAGGCCGTATAAAAAAGTTCCATTATGTATTTTCGGTAGTAGATACCTGGAGAAAACAACTAAACAGTTTCTTTAATAACGATAAAGTAAGTACTGACAAAAGTGCCTTGCATAAGGTATTTAACCGGGATTTCACAAATGCATACCTGACAGGAAATATCAGTGCAGATATGTTTATTGATAATCCGCGCGATAATTCAGCACTGCATTTATCAGAAGCTGAAGGCTTTACAACAGATCAAAAACTTGAAAAAGCAAAAGGCGATATTTATGATGAACGGACTGAATTAATAACTTCCGTTGAGAATAAAATAAAACTACTAAGTATAGCTAAAGCGCCTTTATTGGTTGCTATTTCCGGAGAGTATGGCACACCTTTAAGAGTATCCGTACTATCAGCTGAAAAATCATTCGAAGTATTCTCTGAAACAAATCTTGTAAATGTAGGAACAGAGCCATTAAATGAGGAAGTGCTTTTAAAAAGGCTGAAAGCCATAAATGATACTGAATATTTCATCGAACGGATTGATCTTGATAACCTGCAAAATGGTGTTTATTTGCCGTTTAAAGAACTCACTTCCATTAAAAGAAAATTGTTATTCATACTTAACGATTCACGGGAATTTGTTGATCCTGTTGATGTTCCCGTTATAAATAAGAAACCTGGCATAAAGAGTAAACCAACTCTTGCAGTACTTATTTCCTCACAAAAAGATCTCTGGCTTTGCAACGAAACTTCTGCAACAATATATTTCCAGCTTCCTGATAGTTTTAAAAATGAATGCCGCAAGTATATTGACCTATTTCAAAAAAACGACAAACTAATTCCCTGGTTTCCTTCCGTTATACTTGGAGAGGACTACATCGCTGCGGTGGAATTTCTCCGTCTCCTGCAACCCGGGACTATAGTAACGGATAATTCAGGTATAGCATTTGAAGCTTTTAAGCTTGGAATACCCTGGATAGCAGGACCATCACTGAACATCGTAAATTCCTTTAGCCTGGTCTGTTTAAAAGAAAACTTTAATTGCTCCGGTGCATTTATATCGAATGAAATCAGCAAGCTACAGTTAAAAGGGATTAAATGTCCTGAAGATTTCAACTTGTATTACAGCATTTATCATCCTGTGGTACTTATGACGAGCCGGCAATGCTTGTTTCACCAGGTTACCGGATGTGTAAAAGATGGAATTGACGATGCCTGTATTCCGGGCTGCGGGAAATCCGCATCGATAACAAATTTAAAGGAGGAAACGTTTATAGCTGAAAAATCACAGGGTAATTATCATCGTATCTATAACAATATCAATTATTTAAATTCAGATATTCTTACTGATTTCCCAGATTTATTCACCGGGTTTATGATTGACTTAAGGGATATAAAAACAGAAACCAAAATTGAGACAGACAAGCCCGGAGTTATCCGGATTTTTGAAGGTTTGCTGAGCGACGATTTTAAAAAGGAGCCTGAACGGATAATTTATCCAACTACAAATATTCAATATTCAAAGGGAATCTGAGTCCTGAAAATTATCCAAAATATTGATTAGTAATGATTTTGGGTTTAACGAAATATGAACTTTACTTCTGTCATTTTGTTCTTTAGTATATGTTACAATTGATATCAGTGAACTTTATCTGTTGATGTTAACCCAATTTAACAACAATATTACTTCCATTCCGCGTTTATCACTTATAGAACTCAAAACCGGGCAATTTTAATTACTCTTAGAATCACAAAACCGGCTATCAATTAGTAAAAAAACATCCTGAAAGAAATAATCATGAAGTATACAGTAAAAATAACCTCTGTAAAATCAATAGATGAGCTGGAAGGTTCATGGAATAATGATGATTTTACAGCACTATTGAAAAAATTCGACTATGCGGAAGCAGAAAATTTAAAACAAAATGAATTGCGCGATTACCTGTTTATGGCTATTTCGGACTTTGAGCCAAACGAAGCTGCAAGACTCATACTTGAATATAAACTTTCGGAAGTATTAACAGAAGGCCAGATAGATAATCTTTCGCACGAAATGATGCGTGAAAAGGTTTCGGAGAATTATTCCGATATTAATTTGCACAAAACCTTGTTCAGCGTGAATCAATTGCTTTACAAAGCATACAATGGGAAATTTCCCTCTACAAAAGCCACTGTTGTTGATTTCGAAATGAAAGGAGAGGATGACACAGAATTATCAAAAGAAATGGTTTTAATGGCGTTGAAACCAGGTCTTTCTGAAAGTAATTTACTAAACAGGTTATTAAAAGAGCAATTGGATGGCATTGCCCCGTTTCCGGAAGCAGAAGGAATAATATGGGATTTACATAGCAAAGGTAATTCTCAATACAGGATAACTACATCGGAAAAATGGCTAAAAAATGACGATTTTGAAAATATGGAATTTGAATCTTCAATAATTCCATTTATAGAAAAAACTGAACAGGAATAAGAGTAATCAGGAAGCAAACAACACTTGTAATAAAACCTCTGAGTAATCTACTGAATATTCGTTTTAATTGAGTTTTATTGACAGGCTCGTTGAAAGTCGTATATTTTCAGTTTATAAAACTGAAACTTACATCATGCTTTCCCTTTTTAGTAAATAAGGAAGTAATACCTGCTCAAATCCTTTGTTGATATCGGCATCAATAAAATCAATTTTGTACTGAGTTCTAAATGTCCATAATCATTTCAATCCAATTTTATACTTGGTTTGCAACTCTTATTAATACAATACTATGATAACTACCACTGCACTAAAAATGCTGATATTTAATCCATGACTTTTTTTATAACTTTGTAATATGGAAAATGCAGGGTTCAACAGGGATAAAATTATCAATTACTGGATTGAAAGTTCAGATGATGATTTTGATACAATGATTGTCATGTTTGAAACACGGCGCTATAGTTGGAGCATGTTTATTGGCCATTTAATGATAGAAAAGTTACTCAAAGCATTATTTGTAAAAACAAACAATGAATATCCGCCATATATCCATAACTAACTTCGCTTAGCAGAAAAGTGTAATTTGGATTTAAGCGAAGAACAGAGATTCTTTTTTGCAACAGTAACAGCTTTTAATATTAATGCGAGGTACGATGATTATAAGATGAGTTTTCAAAAAACCTGCACTCCTGAGTTCTCATCAAACTGGATTGAAAAGCTTAAAACTAATAGAATATGGATAAAGCAATTGATAGAAAAGTAAGAAAATATATTGATTCTGTTGCTGAACACCAACCCGGATTAATTTCTGCATATATTTTTGGCTCGTATGCTAAAAACAAGCAACAAGCTGATAGTGATATAGATATCGCTTTAGTTATTGAGAATCTGTTGGACAGCGATAGGTTTGATACTCAGGTACGCCTGATGATACTTGCATCTCAGATAGATAACCGTATTGAGCCACATCCCATATCGAAAGAAGATTTAATTTCAAATAGCCCGTTTGCCATCGAAATTAGGCGTACAGGAATAGAACTAAAATTATCTTAAACACTCTGCTCCCAAAAGTCTTTTTAAACAGACGCATTAAATAAAAGTCTGTGTTTCGCAGCACTTTAAACAATATGTAAGGAATAACAATTCAAAGAATAAAAAAAAGCTTCTTGTAAGCTCGTCGATTATTGTCAGGCTGAATTATATCCCCTTCTGATAATAACTATTTCGGATTGTGTTCCGGTAACTTCCGGCCGGTTGAACAGAACTTACATCATCCTCTCCCTTTTCAATAAATAGGGAAGTAATACCTGCTCAAATCCTTTGTTGATATCGGCATCAATAAAATCGATTTTATATTGGGCGCATTTCAGTTTCAGTTCCTGGTGAAAGTTGCCGATGGCATCTGCGTATGTTTTTCGAACTTCGGCGGGCTGTAGTTTTATTTCGGCACCGGTTTCCATATCCACAAAGCGGTAAGGACGATTTTCATAATCAAAATCCAGTTCTTTCGCTTTATCAACTACATGAAAAAGAATTACTTCGTGCTTGTTGTAGCGCAGGTGCTGCAAGGCGTCAAACAAAGCGGTGTTGTCAGTTCCGGCATCGAACATATCGCTAAAAATAACTACCAGCGAACGTTTATGAATATTTTCGGCAATAAAATGCAGTGATTCTGTTACCTGCGAACCTCGCTGTACTTCCGCAGCAATAGGCATAAGCAATTCTTCTATTTTGCCCAGCAGGAATTTATAATGCACTGAATTTGATTTTGCCTGTGTATGCAGACTTACTTTATCGCTGAAAAGACTCAATCCAAGCGCATCACGCTGCCGCCGCAATAATTGCATAATGCAGGCAGCGGCGTATACTGAAAAAGTAACCTTGTTGGGATGATCCACATCCAGTACTTCACGTACCGGGAAAAACATGGAAGATGAATTATCGATAACGATCTGGCACCGAAGATTGGTTTCTTCTTCGTAGCGCTTTACATACAAACGATCCGTGCGTCCGTAAAGTTTCCAATCAATGTGTCGTGTAGGTTCACCTGGATTGTACAGGCGGTGCTCCGAAAACTCCACTGAAAAGCCATGAAAAGGACTTTTATGTAGTCCGACTATAAATCCTTCAACAACAGTCCGTGCCAGCAACTCAAGGTTAGGGTATTGCGGGATACGGCTCTGGTCGATTTGGTATAGCATAAGGATTTGGGGATTAGGCTTTGAGGATCAGGGACGAAAAATATAAATTTATAATCAAAATTCACAAATCACAAATCAAATTCAGGATGTCTCACCCTAAACCCTGATCCCTAAATCCTAAACCCTTCAAATAATCTATCCGAGAAGTTTTTCCAACTTCCCGACCAATACACTTTTAGGAACAGCGCCAACTTGTTTGTCGACAATTTCGCCGTTTTTCATAAAAAGAATAGTAGGGATATTACGAACACTGAATTTAGCTGTAGTAACAGGGTTATTGTCTACATCCAGTTTGCCGATAACAGCTTTTCCTTCATATTCCTTTGACAATTCTTCAACAATGGGTCCTACCATACGGCAAGGTCCGCACCATTCAGCCCAAAGGTCAATGATTACAGGTTTATCTGATTTTTCAGCCAGTTCTGCGAAATTTGCATCCGTGAATTCAAGTGCCATGTTTTTATTTATTTAAGGTTAATGGTTAATGGAGAAAAAGTTAAACGTTAATGGAAAATAGAAAATGGTTATTTCAAACGTCCTTTTTATCTAATTTCTATTTGATCTGCAATT
>JFJP01042000.1_pt1 | contig 16334 bp, 19 predicted proteins | sample 431651 | NCBI WGS metagenome assembly JFJP01 (sample SAMN02602958, study PRJNA72255) | Microbial mat metagenome, whole genome shotgun sequencing project. | biome: fresh water; feature: sink hole; material: water; isolation source: purple microbial (photo- and chemosynthetic) mats found in... | reverse complement strand
ATGATATTTGCGAGTCAACTACGCCTACTACACCTAGATTAGTTATCGAGTTTTATGATTTTAATGCCTCAACTGCAACGTTGAAAAATGTCACCAAACTTAAAGTAAAAAGTGATGACGTAGCTGAAGGAATAGTTTTTGATGAGTCACTTACTAATGCAAATAGATATCTGTCAAATTCATCAAAAATATTCCTACCTCTCAAAACTACTGAAGAAACAACAAAGTATAATTTTACCCATAATTTTGGTGTAGTTGGCAGTGAAAATACTGATATTTTGCAGTTTAATTACTCCACGCAAGAAGTTTACATTTCACGCGCTTGTGGTTTTAAAACTTTATTTACATTAAAGCCAACAAATCCTATTGTTACCACAGAACCATTTAACAGCCCTAGTTCTTGGATAAAAAACATTGTAATAGTAAAATCAAACCTTGAAAACGAAAATGAAGTACATGTTAAAATATTCTTTTAGTATATTCTTTTTGGTGATTGTAAAATCAAACCTTGAAAACGAAAATGAAGTACATGTTAAAATATTCTTTTAGTATATTCTTTTTGGTGATTTCGTTTTTGGGAAATGCTCAAGAAGTAATTACTACTGATTCTACCTCAGTAAAAAAAGACAGTATCAAACCCAAAACAGAACGTTATGGTTTGCGAGTGGGTGTTGATTTGTTCAAATTAATACGTTCGTTTTATGAAGAAGACTATCGTGGTATTGAATTGGTTGGTGATTTCAAATTGACCAGAAAACACTACATCGCTGCAGAAATTGGAACAGAAAACAAAACTGTAGATGACGACCGTTTGAACTTTACTACCAAAGGAACCTACCTAAAAGCAGGTTTTGATTACAATGGATATGAAAATTGGTTGGGCATGAACAACATGCTTTATGTAGGTATGCGATACGGAATTAGTTCGTTTAGTCAAACTTTGAATTCTTATACTATTTATAATCCGAATCCTTATTTTGGTCAAGCGCCAGAAATTCCAAAAGGCGAAAAATATAGTGGACTTACAGCGCAATGGATTGAAGTTGTAGCTGGTGCAAAAGCAGAAATGTTTAAAAATTTCTATGTTGGAATGAGTGTACGATTAAACTATTTAGTTTCTAACAAAAAACCAGATGGATTTGATAATCTTTACATTCCAGGTTTCAACAGAACATACGACGGAAAATTTGGTGTAGGATTGAACTACACTATTTCTTATTTTGTTCCTATATTTAAAACGGAGGTTAAACCTAAAGAAGGAAAAAAGAAATAGTATACGAAACATGATAAAATGATAAAAAATCTATTCAATTTAAAAAAAGTAAAAATTTGGGTAATTGGTGTAATGATTTTTTATATTTTATTGTCATATGAGTTATGCTACTTCTTAAGATTTGCAAAAAGTGAAACTCAGAGTCACTATCTTTACTTTTATGCTGTTTTTTCTCAACTATTTATTTATGCTTTTTTATATAAAGCATTGAGAGACATTAAAGTATATTTATTTATTTTTACTATTGGTGTTTTACACCTTTACCTATTTTTCATATTAAAAGAAAATGCATCACTTATTGGTTTGAAAAATAATATAGTTATTAGTCTTAGAAATACAATCATTCTACTAATTATATTTAAGTTCTTACAGTTTGTTAGTTTAAAAACTCAAAATCAAGAATTAGTAAGTATCGGTAGAAATAATAAAGATGTCTATGGAACGAGATACGTAACTAGAGTAGATTACATTTTGGAAATAATCTATATCACAGCAACTTTTATATTATTGATAAAATAGAAAAACTATATCTAACAAGCATTAATTTATCTCCTTCACTCCTTTTACAAAGATAACTTTCATAAACAATTTTTCACCGTCTTTGGTTTTAACCGCTTGAAATTTTGGAGCTAGAATCGTAGCTATAACAAAAGCTACTACCAATATCCAAATTCCTTTCAAATCTGTAAACGCTGAAACAGCAACCTGTAACGGCAAAAAGAAAGCCGCAAAACTTAACATATTGTAAATAAATGATTTTGTTGATTTGCTCATTGAAAATTGTATATTGTATTGTTGTAAATTTTATAAAAGCACTTCGACTGCGCTCAGTGTGACAGATTGCTAACTTTCTTCTGAAACCTGAAACTTTGTTCGTTTACTTCCTTCGTACATTTCATATTTTACCAATCGTGCTTCTAAACTTCCATTAAAAAGTTTGATTTTTCTGGAAGGCTTTAACCCCACATATTTCAATGCTTCTAGGTTTGCCGTAATAAACCAAGCCTGAGTTCCTGGATAATTTTGCTTCATGGTATCGCCCATTTCTCTGTAAAAACGCTCTAAATCAATATCCAAACGTTCGCCATAAGGTGGATTGAAAACCATTTGCAACGGACCAGAAGTTTCTTTTTTAGTGTCAAAGAAATTTTGTTGTTCTACTTTAATGTAGTCTTCAAGGTTGGCGTTTTTGATATTATCTATAGCTTTATTGACAGCACTTGGCGCTTTATCGTATCCTTTTATAGTGTAATGAAATTCGCGTGTGCGTTTCATTAACGCATCAATAATTTGATCAAACAAATCATTATCCCAATCGTTCCATTTTTCAAAAGCAAACTCTTTTCTGTTGATGTTGGCTGGAATATTACAAGCAATCATTCCGGCTTCAATAAGAATAGTTCCCGAACCACACATTGGGTCTAGAAAATCGGTTTTTCCTTCCCAACCTGCAAGCAATAACATTCCTGCAGCAAGAACTTCGTTTATTGGCGCAATGTTAGTTGCTGTTCTATAACCTCTTTGATGCAAAGAATTTCCAGAAGTATCTAAAGCCACCGAAACTTGGTCTTTATCGATATGAATATTGATTCTTAAATCGGGATATTCTTTATCAATACTTGGACGCACTCCAGTTTTCTCACGAAATTGATCTACAATAGCATCTTTAGCCTTTTGTGAAACAAATTGTGAATGTTTAAAAAAATCGGAGTGAATGGTAGTATCAATTACAAAAGTTTGATTGGCATTCAAATACTTACTCCAATCAATTCCTTGAATTCCTTTGTACAGTAACGCATCGGTTTTAGCTCTGAAATAATAAATTGGTTTTAATATTTTTAAAGCAGTTCGCAATGATAAATTGGCTTTATACATAAAACCTTTATCACCTTTAAAACTTACCATTCTTGTACCTATTTCAACATCTTGCGCACATAAAACACGTAATTCTTGAGCTACTATTTCTTCAAAACCAAAGAAGGTTTTGGCAATCATTTTAAAATTTTCCATTTAATGCTGAATTTATTTCAGTATTTGTTTTAATAGTTCAATTGCAACTTCAATCCCGAATTGTCGGGACAATTGCAATTTCAATAAGTAACTAAATTCCAAACTTGGAATAACTTCTGCAAAAATACACTAAATTTGCACGCTAGGAATTTTATGAACAAGAATTAATGCCAGAAACAGATAAACCCGAAACTCGCAACCCGAAACTCGCAAACAATAATTGGTTTGCCTCTTGGTTTGACACACCTTATTACCACATTTTATATAAAGATAGAAATTATCGTGAAGCACAGATTTTCATGGATAATTTGACGCATTATTTAAACTTACCTGAAAAAGCAAAAGTATTAGACTTGGCTTGCGGAAAAGGTCGCCATTCTATTTATTTGAATCAATTGGGTTATGATGTTATTGGCGCCGATTTATCTGAAAATAGTATTGCAGAAGCAACTAAAAATGTGAATGCTACGTTGCATTTTCAAGTGCATGACATGCGAGAAACATTTGAAGATAAATTTGATGCAATCTTTAATTTGTTTACCAGTTTTGGCTATTTTGAAAACGATGATGACAATCTTAAAACATTAATTGCAATTAAAGAAAGTCTTACCGAATATGGATTTGCAGTAATTGACTTTATGAATGTGCATCAAGTTATTCCGAATTTAGTTCCTAATGAAGTTAAAACTGTTGATGGAATTGATTTTCATATTAAAAGATATGTTGCAGATAATCATATCATCAAAGAAATTGATTTTGAAGACAACAATGAAAAATATCATTTTACAGAAAAAGTAAAAGCATTGACGTTAGAAGATTTTCAAAATATGATGCACGATGCTGGAATTTATTTATTAGACACTTTTGGTGACTACAAGTTGAAAAAATTCCATAAAAATACTAGCGAAAGATTAATTATGATATTCAAATAATGAATTACTTATTACCATTACTATCGGTTTTAATAGGTTTTTTTATAGCGATAGCATTAAAACCTAGTGCCAAAAAGAATTTAAAATTACTATTAGCTTTTAGTGGTTCTTTTTTGCTTTCACTAACAGTAATTCACTTGCTTCCAGAAGTATACGAATCTCATAATCATAATGTTGGTATTTTTATAATGCTTGGTATTTTGTTTCAAATAATATTAGAATTTTTTTCAAAAGGAGCAGAACACGGACACGTTCATGGACATGATAAAATGGCTCAAATGCCATGGTTGTTATTTATTAGTTTGTGTATTCATGCCTTGTTAGAAGGTTTTCCCGTTGGTCATCATCACGAATTGGCGCTAGGAATTGCCATTCATCACCTTCCAATTGCCATCATTTTAACCACTTTTTTCTTGAATGCCGAATTAAATAAAACTGCTTTGTTCCTTTTTATGATAACCTTTGCCATAATGACACCGCTTGGAACTTTTATTTCTGATATTTTTCCAGCTTTAAATCAATATTATAATGAGATTACGGCAATTGTAATTGGAATTTTATTTCACATCTCTTCTACAATTATTTTTGAAAGTAGCGAAGGACACAAATTCAATATTGCAAAAATCTCGATGATAATTTTGGGAATTGTTTTGGCTTATTTTATGTAGTTACTAATGAAATATTTATTATTTTTGTATAAAAACAATTCAATCATGGAAACTTCAATTTTGGATAGAATTACAATTAATCCTGATGTATGTAATGGCAAACCTACCCTAAGAGGTATGAGAATTACTGTAGAAACTATTTTGCAATTTTTATCAGCTGGTGATACTGTAGATGCTATTTTAGAAGCCTATCCATTTCTTGAAAAAGAAGATATACAAGCGTCAATTGCTTTTGCACTGAAAAATTTATCTACGCATAAGAATGATATTCAATTGGCAAGTTAATATGAATTTATATTTAGTTGATGTCAATTTACCCAAATATTTTAGGTTCTTTATAACTGATAATTTTCAGTTTGTTTCAGATGTAAATCTTCAAATGAATGATTCTGAAATATGGAATTTTGCATTACAAAATAATCAAATAATACTTATAAAAGACGTAGATTTTTTTAATAGATTTTTGGTTTCAGATGTTTCTCCAAAAATTATTTATTTTCAATTAGGAAATTATTCTCTTAAACAATTGCATTCTTATTTTAATGAAAATTGGTTAAAAATTGAATTAGAAATTAACAAAAACAGAATGATCATTGCTAAAGAAAATCATATTGAATGTATCAATTAATAGTCTATGAACTTCACTAAAACCACTGAGCAATCTTCCAAATACGAGCATTTAGAAAAAATGTCTGTTTCTGAATTGTTGACAAACATCAATAAGGAAGATAAAACTGTTCCGTTGGCAGTTGAAAAAGCGTTGCCTCAAATTGAGTCGTTAGTTTCAAAAGTGGTTGAAAAAATGAAACTTGGTGGACGCCTTTTTTATATTGGTGCAGGAACTTCTGGAAGATTAGGAATTGTTGATGCTTCAGAATGTCCTCCAACATTTGGAGTTTCCTTTGATTTGGTTAACGGAATTATTGCAGGTGGAGATAAAGCCATTAGAAAAGCAGTTGAAAACGCCGAAGACAATACAACACAAGCTTGGATAGACTTACAAGAACAAAACATTTCAGAAAACGATGTTGTTATCGGAATTGCAGCTTCTGGAACAACTCCTTATGTAACTGAAGGTTTGAAAAAATGCAATGAAAACAATATTATAACTGGAAGTATCACTTGCAATGAAGGAAGTCCGTTAGCTTTAACCGCAAACTTTCCCATTGTTGTTGTCGTTGGTCCAGAATTTGTCACAGGAAGTTCAAGAATGAAAGCAGGAACCGCGCAGAAATTAGTTTTAAACATGATTTCAACTGCAACCATGATTCAACTTGGAAAAGTGAAAGGCAACAAAATGGTAGATATGCAATTGAGTAATGACAAATTGGTGGATAGAGGCGTAAAAATGATTATGAGCGAAATTTCTGTTGATTATGAAAAAGCTAGCCAATTATTAAAAGAATTTGGAAGCGTTAGAAAAGCCGTTGAAGGGTTTAAACAATAGTATGAAAAAATCACTAAAAGTAGTTTTACTGTTATCTATAATTTTTGTATTTTTCCTTTTGTTAAGAAAATCTGGAAACAATTCTATTATTGAAGAGAAAGCTAAAGTTAATTTGAAAGATTATCCACAAACATTAGATAGCATAAAATCTATTAAAAAAATCCTTAAAGATAAAAGCATAAAAAAAATTGGAGAAGAATTCACTTCACTTTTAACCGATAAAATTTTTCCCTATTGGTATGGTACAAATTGGGATTTTAATGGAACAACACAAAAACCAAACGAAGGAAAAATTGCTTGTGGCTATTTTGTGACAACCACATTAAGGGACATTGGATTAGATATTAACAGAGTTAAACTTGCTCAATGTGCTTCTGAACAAATGATAAAAAAATTAGTAAGTGAAGATAATATTTATCGGTTTTCTAACAAATCAATTGAAGAATTTGAAACTAATTTAAAACAGAATGGCAATGGAATTTATGTCGTTGGCTTAGATAATCATACTGGTTTTGTTCTATTTTCTGACGAAGGAAGTTTTTTTATTCACTCAAGCGGTATTTCACCATACAAAGTTGTAAAAGAAAAACTTACGGAATCGATTTTAATTGTAAAATCAAAATATCGAATTGTAGGCAAATTATCTTCAGATAAAGAGTTACTTTTGAATTGGGTTAAATAATAAACTTAAAACTAAAAATTATGAAAAAAATACTATTAACATTCGCATTATTACTTTCTGTACTTTCTTTTTCTCAAGAAATCAATCTTGAAAGAGGTAAATATTATGTAAACGGAAGCCAGATTTCTACCAGAGAAACCAAACAATTGTTGGCTTCAAATGCTGAGGCATTAAGCAAATTCAAATCTGGATTGAGTAAAGAATCTGCTGGTGGTTTCCTTATCGGATTTGGTGGTGCATTAGTTATTACCGATTTAGTTGTAGGACTTGTTTCTGATGTAAATTATCCCACAGCGGCAACTTATGTTGGAGCCGGAGCATTAATAGTTGCAATACCTGTCTTATCTGGAAAAAATAAAAAAATGAAAGAAGGAATTGATTTGTATAATAGTGGTTTGAAAAATACCGGTGAAACAAATTCAAATTTTGAAGTAAACTTAATAGGAAACCAAAGAGGTTACGGCATCCAAATTCGTTTTTAATATGGCAACCAACAAAGATCTTTTGGCTAAAGGTTTAAAGTATTTATTTGGTGCTTTGCCATTGATGTTTATTGGACCAAGCATAATGTATAATGCATTCATGAACAAGCATACTAATTGGCATTACTTGATTTTAGCGATTGGTTGTGTGCTTTGCATTACATCAGTATACTTAGCATTTAGAGGACTAAAAATAATGACTGACGCACTTTTTAACGATGGAAAATAATATATATCTAGAAAGCGTTAAAAAACAAATGTTGTACTACAAGACGATTGCGGAAAAAGCAATTGATCAACTTGAAGAGGAACAACTTTTTTTTGTGGCTAATGATGATACAAACTCAATAAGTATAATTATTAATCATATATCAGGAAATATGCTTTCGCGTTGGACCGATTTTTTAACTACAGATGGAGAGAAAGAATGGCGCAATCGCGATAGTGAATTTGAACCAAGTATAACGTCAAAAGAAGAATTATTGAATGTTTGGAACAAAGGTTGGAATTGCTTTTTCAAAGCGATAAATGAATTAAATCCTGAGGAACTAACTACTATAATTTACATTAGAAACGAAGGTCACACTGTTATTGATGCTATTAATAGGCAGTTATGTCATTATCCTTACCATATTGGACAAATTGTTTTTTATGCCAAAATGCATAAAGAATCTGAATGGAATTCACTTTCAATTCCTAAAAACAAATCCAATTCTTATAATAATGATAAATTTGCCAAAGAGAAAACCATCAAGAATTTTACTGATGATGAACTAAACAAGTTAAAACAATAATGAAAAAAATAACAATAGTCCTTTTAACGTTAGCCCTTTTTGCTTGCCAAAACAAATTGGAGTGCAATCCAAAAGAGTTTAAAACTGGTACATTTGAGTTCATTCAAGAAGTTAATGGTAAAAAAGAAATTACAACATTTGAACGAACAGATAAATTACAAATTGAAACCTACAACGGAAGAACTGATACAGCTTCAGTTCGCTGGGTAAATGACTATGAATTTATTCTTCAAAAATTACATCCTAGAAATAGGGCTGAAAAAAAAGCTATTTCTATGCGCTTCATTTCTACAAAAGGAAAAACCTATACCTTTGAATATTCTTTTGTTGGGGAATCAAAAAAACAAATGGGAACTGTAACAAAAATCGATTAATTCCGTAAAATCACTTTAACAATAATTTTTTAAACTAACCAATGGAAGTATTATTTACCACAGATGCACTAATTGCACTTTTTACATTAACCTTTTTAGAAATCATTCTTGGTATCGATAACATCGTATTTTTATCCATTGTATCAGGAAAATTAAGAGCCGAAGACCAACCAAAAGCTAGAAGAATTGGGCTATTATTAGCTATGGTTTTTCGTATCATTTTACTTTTCGGAATTACTTGGGTAATGAGTTTGAAAGAATCTTTTTATGATTTCGATTTCGGATTTTTCTCAGGTGGAATTTCAGGACAAAGTTTAATCATTTTTGGTGGAGGATTGTTTTTGTTATACAAATCGGTATCAGAAATTCATCACAAATTAGAAGGTGAAGAAGAAGCAAGCAATGGTAAAGCAAGTAATAGCCTATCGTCAGCAATCATACAAATAGCTTTACTAAACATTGTTTTCTCTTTTGATAGTATTTTAACAGCCATTGGTTTAGTAAGTTCTGCCGAACCACCAAAAGGTTTTGGACCCGCTGGAGCCATTGAAATTATGATTCTTGCTATTGTTCTTTCTATAGTAGTAATGCTTGCCTTTGCCGGACCCGTTTCAAAATTCGTTAACGAACATCCGACGATACAAATTCTTGGACTTTCGTTCTTAATCCTAATTGGAGTAATGCTTCTAGCAGAAGGTTCTCATTTAGCACATTTCAGATTTGGTAATGATGTTGAAGTTCATAGCATACCAAAAGGATACTTATATTTTGCCATTTTCTTCTCATTGTTTGTAGAATTCCTGAACTTAAAAATGAAGAAAAGCAGCAAAAAACCAGTTCAATTACATAATAGCAAAATCATTGACGAAAAACTAAAAGATAATGATATTACAAATTAATTAGGGAACTAAAGTTCAATTACATAATAGCAAAATCATTGACGAAAAACTAAAAGATAATGATATTACAAATTAATTAGGGAACTAAATATATAAAAAATGGTGATTGAGACTCTCAAAATCACCATTTTTTTTTTATTAATTCAAAAGAAATACCAAAGACAATCTCTATATTTTCCAGTTGTATCAACATCTATTCCTTCCGCATTTAGACCCAAGAATTTTGTTAGAAAAAAACAAAATCATGTTAGAATTTAAAGGAGCTTTAACCGAACAAAAGGTTTGTTTGTTGAGGTTTAGGCATTAAATCAATAAATAGATTATTAAAGTTAAATAGTACACTATTTTTAGGATAATAAATAGAGACAGCAAACAAGAATTAAAAACTTCAATTATCATGGGGATTATTCAAAAAACAATATTTTTTATACAAATGATGTATTCATGGGATTATTCAAAAAACAATATTTTTTATACAAATGATGTATTCATGCGAGCATAAACAATAAATACTATATTTGTATAGTAAATAATGCGAAACAAACCTTCGCCAATCTACCCAATTTTGGGTGCATATACGAAAGTTGTATCGCCTATATACAAGTTGGCAGTAATTTTAACCAAAAAAGACGAATTTAATAACTTAATAATTTTAAAATGATAGATCCAGGAACTGGTTTAACAATATTAGGTAGTGCAATTGGTGGTGCAAAAATTGCGGAAAAAATTCTTGGACCAACATCCGATTATATTGGAGAGCAAATAAAAGAATGGACAACTAAAAAAGTAAATAATACAGCTAATATTTTTAAAAATGCTCAAAAAAAATTAGGTGAAGATATTAATATTGATGGCAAAGTTCCTCCAAAAGTTTTAAAAGGAATCTTAGAAGACGGAGCTTGGTGTGAGGAAGAATTACAAATTGAATATTTTGGTGGAGTTTTAGCATCATCAAGAAGTGGGATATCAAGAGACGATAGAGGTGCTTATTTTACTTCTTTAATTTCACGTTTAACTACATATCAGTTAAGAACGCATTATTTATTTTATAAATGCTTAAAGGCAAATTTTGAGGGAGAAAAAATAAATATTGGGAATAATGATGATAGAAACAAACTGCAAATGTTTATTCCAATGCAAACTTATTATCAAGCTATGGATTTCACAAATGATGAAATTCCAAACATAGCAAACCTAATGTCTCATTCAATGTTTGGACTTGTTAAAGAAGATTTAATTGGACAACATTTTAATTATGGTGGTGTTGAATATTTAAAAAAGTTTTTTAGTGAAGTTCCAAATCAAGGAATAATCTTTTATCCAACAGCTCTTGGAGTTGAATTAATGATGTGGGCATACGGGTATGGAAAAAAACCACTATCAGACTTTTTTAATAATGATATTAAGTTTGAAAATGAAAAAGAAATAATTTGTGGCAATTCAATTCCTGTAAAAAAATAAGAAAAAAAACTACTGCCAACAGCAGTTTTAAGAAATGGCGAGGCACGGGATTTATCAGAAATTGGAAAGGTAATTAATTAAAAGTTTTGTTTACATTTGTAAAGGCTTGGTCTTGGTTCATCGCCACTTCTTGAAGCCACGAAACGTTGGCAGAAAGTTAGGAAAATCGCTGAAATCAAGACAAATAAAAATAAAAAAAACACATGCAAGTTGAACCCATAATTAACGCAAGATTCAAACAATTTCGAATCAAAAATGAACTAGAAAATATTGTTGATGGTATAGCATTTGAAAAATTTGTAAACTATACAATTTTCACATTACATCAACCCGAAGCATTCAATGTAGATTCTGAACTTTTAGAATTTGTTAGTGTTGGAGGTAGTTCAGATATGGGTATTGATGGAATTGCGGTAAAAGTTAATGATATTATAGTAAAATCTAAAGAAGATATTGATGACATTGTTAATGTTAATAATAAAAATAGTAAAAAGAGAATAAGCGTAGAATTTATTTTTATTCAATCAAAATATAAGCCTAATTATGACAAAGGTGAGTTAAATAATTTTGTAGATGGGGTTAGAGATTTTCTATCTGAAACTCATAATTTTCCTATGAATGAAGAAGTTAAAGCTCAGCTAAAATTGAAAGAACATTTGTTAAGTGACAATCTCAGTATAATGTGGGATACAAATCCAAAAGTAACTTTATATTATGTTACAATGGGAAGATGGCAAGAACCAGAAGATTTGCTAGGAATTAGAAAACAATTTATTAAAGATATACAAACTCTAAATATATATGATAATGCAAACTTAACTTTTGTTGATAGTGCAACTTTAAAAGAATACTATGACAGTATACAAAATACCTTTAATGTAACTATTGATACAAGACATATTATGCCATTGACAGATGTAAATGGTGTTGAAAATTCTTGCTTATCAGTAGTTTATGGAAGTGAATTACTTAAATTAATTAGTTATGAAGGTATAATAAGAAAATCTTTATTTTACGATAATGTACGAGATTTTCAAGGTTCAAATCCTGTTAACGCTGAAATTCACAATACTATAAAAAATAGTCCTGAAAAATTCATCATTTTAAACAATGGAATTACAATAGTTTGTGATGAATTCAAGCAAAATAACACAAAAATTTCAATTTTTAATCCACAAATAGTAAATGGCTGTCAAACAAGTCACATACTTTTTGAAGCTGATAAACTAGGATTAGATATAACAAATGTTCCAATTTCAGTAAGGTTCATTAGTACAACTGATGAAGAAATTGTTAATGAAATTGTAAGAGGAACAAATAGACAGAATATCGTTTTAGAGGAAGCGTTTGAAACTACAAAAAAATTCCATAAAGATTTGGAAGAATTTTTCGCAGCTTATTCACAAGATTATGATACTATATATTACGAAAGACGTTCACGACAATTTCAAAATAATCCGACAATCAAACAAACTGAAAAAATTAACCTAAGAGTTTTAACTCAATATTTTGTTGGTATATATTTAAATAAACCACACAATGCACATAGACACGAATCTATTCTTTTGAAAGATTTTAATGATAAAATTTTTCAAGATTTTCACTCAAAACTTCCTTATTTCGTTACAGCTTATACTTTCATAAAATTTGAAAAATTTCTAAGAGAAAATAAAGTTGATAAAATAATTAGAACTTATAAACCTCATATATTAATGATGTTTAGACAGTCAATTGGCGGTTATGTACCATCTTTCAACAAAGAAAATTTAGTCGATAAACACTCAAAATTAATTTTAGATGTTCTTGCTGATAATGTCAAAACAAATAAAATATTTAATGAAATTATACAGCTTTTTAAAGACTCGATAAATAAATGGGAAAATGAATTAGGAAACTCGAAAAGAGCAACAAAAGATGTTGAAAAGTTCACATTATTTCTTATCGATGAAGTGAATTCAAATTTTAAAATTTCTGAAAACATTGATACTAAAAAAACTAACAATATATATACAGGAACAGTTTTAAATTCTATAATTGACAAATTCGGTAAATATTATGGTTTTATATCTAAAGAGCCTGAAAACATATTTTTCCATTCTAAAGATAATGAACACATTGATTTTAATTCGATAAAAGGAAAAAGAGTAATATTTGAAATTCTTCCTGAAAGAAAAGGTAAAACAGAACAAGCAAAAATTAAAAGTGTAATATAACCTTCTGCAAAAAGCAGTTTGCAAAAATGGCGGGTTTTGGGCTTAATTTAAAGTTGGTTTTGTACTTTTGATTTTCAGTGTTTAATCGAAAGTTTCGGTCTTACAAATCCGCCACTTCATAAATATGGAAAACGTTTAGCCCACACCATAGAGCTACACAAACCGCATAAAAAGAAAATAGAAAATCATAATTAAAGAAAAGTGTTTTGCTATCGCAAAACACCTTTTTATTTATTATATCAACAAAAATTGAATATTTAAAATCGTAAAAATTAACTACAATTAAAGAAAAGTGTTTTGCTATCGCAAAACACCTTTTTATTTATTATATCAACAAAAATTGAATATTTAAAATCGTAAAAATTAACTACTTTTGCCTTACGAAAAAAAACAAATTAAAGAAAATATGCCAATACCACAAATGACAAATGCTCAAAATTCTAAAAATGATGAATTTTACACACAATACGAAGATATTGAAAAAGAAATAATGTCATATTTAGATTTTGATTCAAATTTATTTGAAGGTAAAACTGTTTTGTTACCTTGTGATGACCCTGAATGGAGTAATTTCACGAAATTTTTTGCTCAAAATTTTGAACATTTCAAACTTAAAAAACTTATTAGTACAAGCTACGCTCCTGATAGTAAAAATTTCAAAAGTAATTATCAACCAACACTTTTTGAAGTAAACGACCCACAATTTGACGAAAAAAAGACAATAAAAAATGGTAAAATATTTACTCTTACTCGTGACAAATCGGGAGACGGAAAAATTGATGTAAACGATTTGGAGTGGAAGTATTTAGAAGGAGATGGTGATTTTAAAAGCAAGGAAATCATAAAATTACGGGACGAAGCTGATATTATTATTACTAATCCACCATTTTCGTTATTTCGTGAGTTTTTATCTTGGATTCTTGAAGCTCAGAAAAAATTTGTCATTATAGGAAATATGAACTCTATAACTTACAGAGAAGTTTTTCCTCTTATAAAAAACAACGAAATTTGGCTTGGTGCGGGAAAAAATGATGGACGAAACGTTTGGTATGAAGTTCCTGATAATTATGATAGTTTTCACAAAGAAGAAAATGGTAAAAAATATGCTTTTGTAGCAGGAACTATCTGGTTTACAAATATAGACCACGGCAGAAGACATCAACCACTACCTTTAATGACAGAAACCGATATTGTTAAGTTTGTTACAAAAACACCTTTTGAAAAGTATGAAAATTATGATGCAATTGAAATACCTAAAGTAAAACAAATACCAAGTGATTATGACGGAATTATGGGCGTTCCAATCAGTTTTTTAAGCAAACATTCACCTGAACAATTTGAGATAATTTGGCAAGCAAGTGGCAATACTAAAGCTTCCGCACCAAAAGAAATTTTGGATATATTAAATTATTTGCCACATTCTAAAGATAAAGGTGGCGGTGCAGTTCTTAATGGTAAAATGAAGTTCGGTAGAATATTAATAAAACACAAGAAAACAAACAAATGAAAACAATATTAAGAACAGATATAACAATTAAGGATATTTGTAACGGTTTTGAATATAACGAACTTGAAGGAAAAGGTCTATTTGGTTTATCGGGTAAATTGACTATTCAACCTGAATACCAAAGGAACTATATTTATGCTGAAAGTAAAAAGGATATTGGTGTTATTGAATCTATTTTAAAAGGTTATCCATTAGGGTTAATTTATTTTAATACTGTTGAGAAAGACAAATTTGAAGTACTAGACGGACAACAACGCATTACAAGTTTTGGTAGATATGTATTAGGGAAATTTGCAGTTAAAGATGAAAGCGGAATGCAACAATACTTTAGTAGTCTTGCGAAAAACTTTCAGGAAAAAATTTTAGGGACAAAACTTTTAATTTACGAATGTGATGGAACAGAAACTGAAATTAAAGAGTGGTTTAGAACAATTAATATTTCAGGTGTTCCTTTGACAAATCAAGAATTGCTAAATGCAATATATTCTGGTCCATTTGTTACATTGGGTAAAGAAGAATTTAGTAACAGTCAAAATGCTAACATTCTAAAATGGAGTGCTTATATAGTTGGTAGTGCAAATCGTCAGCAATTTTTGGAATGTGCATTGGATTGGGTTAGTAAAGGGAATATAGATGATTATATGAGTAGACATCGTTTCGATACAAACATAAATGAATTAAAAACCTATTTTAATACTGTAATTGATTGGGTTTCTAACAAATTTATAGATGTTGAAAGCGAGATGAAAGGTCTTGAATGGGGTAGACTTTATGAAACATATAAAAAACAACCATACAACCCAGAGCTAATTTCAGAACAAGTCAGACAACTATATGCCGACCCATATATTAAATATAGAAAAGGGATTTTTGAATATATTTTAGGTGGTCTAACAGACACAAAACTTTTAGAAGTTCGTGTATTTGATGAAGCAACAAAAAAATCTACTTATGCTAAACAAACAGCAGAAGCGGTAAAAAAAGAAGTTTCAAATTGTTCATATTGTGCAATTGGACACGACTCAAATAAAACAAAAATTTGGAAACTTACCGAAATGGACGCAGACCACGTAACAGCTTGGAGCAAAGGCGGAGCAACCGACACTAAAAACTGTGAAATGTTGTGTAAATCGCATAACAGAGCAAAAGGAAATAAATAAGGCTACCAAAAGAAAGCCCTAAAAAATAATTCAAAATTAAATAATTGGCTTACCGAAAGGTTAGCCAATTATTTTATTATCAATTTTGTAAAAAAAAAACATTTTTTATTATTTTTGGGTTAGTATTAATTTAAAACCCAAAAATTATGGCATCTACTTCCGAAACAGGACACGCAAAAAACGTAGCAAACTTTCAAGATTTAATTGAGTTCGTTACAGGGTATGGAGCAACTTACAACCCATCAAAAAACAGTCTAAAACTTCCGCAACTTATTGCACTAAAAGCATCTGCCGAAGGCAATTTAGCAGACGTTATTTCAAAAAACACAAATTACAACAATAAAGTAAATGAACGCATAACCGCTTTCAGCGGTTTAAAATCATTTTCTACTCGTTTAGTCAATGCGTTGCAAACCACCGATGCAACACCCG
>JFJP01041788.1_pt1 | contig 16334 bp, 14 predicted proteins | sample 431651 | NCBI WGS metagenome assembly JFJP01 (sample SAMN02602958, study PRJNA72255) | Microbial mat metagenome, whole genome shotgun sequencing project. | biome: fresh water; feature: sink hole; material: water; isolation source: purple microbial (photo- and chemosynthetic) mats found in... | reverse complement strand
ACTGATGTGTTGATAAACGCAACATCTTTTCAACTTTTTTTGTTCCATAAATCATAGCATAAAAAACAAATCCTGTTGAAGCAATAATAGCTGCAATAAATCCTCCACCAGGGTTATTATGACCACGCACTAAGAGGTATAAAGCAAAAATCAACATAACTTTCAAAAATAGCGATACAATTTTTTCAAGGATTATATTTCTCATGCAACTATTTATTGATATTGTTTTTCTCTTTTTTAACTGTAAATCTGAATAAGCTAAATACACCTACAGCAGCAAGTGTAAGAACTGTAATTTCGCCAAATGTATCCAGTGCTCTGAAATCAACCAGAATAACATTCACAATATTTCGGCCATGTGCTTTAATAACACTATTTTCTGCGTAAAAGTTCGAAACAGGCTCGTAAAAATTAACTGTATTTGCATGAAGCACTACAATTGTTATAAAAAAACCTACCGAAAGTGATATTATAATGTCTCTGACTCTTGATTTTCGCGATGACAATAAAGCGAATTTCGGTAAATAGTATATCACCATTACAAAAAGTAACATTATAATTGTTTCAGCTAAAAGTTGTGTAATAGTTAAATCAATTGCTCCATATAAAAGGTAGATTAATCCGATCCCATAACCAACAACACCCATTGCTAGAATTGCTGATAGTCTCGATTTTGAAAAAACGGCAAAGATAATAGCCAGTGATGCTACAATAACAAGGATTACTATATTGGTATTTATAGGGGTAAAGCCGTTGAGAGGCACCAAATCTCCTAAATGCCAGTTTATCTGAAATGAGATAATCCCCATAGTTACAATAAAAAATGTCATTAAATAAAACCGATGATACCCATGCTGAATTCTTTGGGTATTTTTTGCGGCATTCTTTAAGTAAAAATTCATAACAGTCATAAAGAAAGTTGGCAAATGGAAATTATTTAACCAATTAATTATGGATGAAATGAATTTCGTTACAGGTTTTCGTAGTATAAAAACAGTGACTCCTAAAGCTATGGCAAAAATACTGAGCATTAAAACCTCATTAAATCCGTGCCAGAGCAAGAGATTTACATCAACCAGTTCATTTTTTGTAACATAAAGTGCGTTGGCGATAAGCGTGTTAAGTATCCCTGGTGCGAGTCCAAGGAGAAGTCCTGCTATTGCTAAAACTCCGGGTCCTAAAAGAAAATACCAGGGAAAGTCTTTTTCTTTATGCTGAATGCTAACATCTGGTTTTTTGCTCCATGGGTTAAATACTTCAAAAAACAAAGTAAGAGAAATAGCAACCATCATAATATTTGCACCAACACCCAATGGGAGTATAATCCATGATAATCCGGGTAGCTGTATCTTTGCCACATACACAAGTTCTTTACCAACAAAACCAAGCATAGGTGGCAATCCGGCCATAGAAATTAATGCTAAAACAGCAAATATGGTTGTAACAGGTAAATGCTTCCAAAGCTTTGATAATACTGTTATATCTCTGGTACCAGTACTTTTATCAATAATACCAGCAACCATAAATAACCCACCTTTATACAAACCATGAACAATAAAAAATACAAGAGTTGCCTCCATGGATAGTGGTGTACCTATACCAATAAGTAAAACCATTGTTCCTAATGCGCTAATGGTGGTAAATGCAAGAATTCTTTTTAAATCCTTTTGACCCATTGAGAAGAAAGCACCAATAAACATGGTAATTACTCCAGAAAGAATCAATGAATATTTCCATTCCAAAGTGTTCCCCAGCAGCGGATGCATTCGAAGTAACAGGAAAACACCTGCATTTACCATTGTTGCAGAATGTAAATAAGCACTTACCGGAGTAGGAGCTTCCATAGCTCCAGGCAACCAAAAATGAAACGGAAACTGGGCTGATTTGGTAAGTACTGCAAGTAAAACCAAAATGAAAATAAGTAAATACCTGGGATTATTTACAAAGTCAATATTTTGCGAAATCATTTCGCTAAGCTGGTAAGTGCCTGCAATCTGTCCCATCAGAATCGATGCAAACAACAAACACAAACCTCCAAAACCTGTTATTATGAGCGATTGCAAGGCTGCTTGCCTTGATTTTTCCAACTGATGATTAAAACCGATAAGCAGAAATGAAGTAACACTTGTTAGTTCCCAGAAAATAAATAGAACCATTATGTTATCAGAGAAAACAAGGCCGGTCATTGCGGCCATAAATAACATAAAATACGTAAAGAAATGACCCTGTCGTTCATATTTCTTCATGTACCACGTGGCGTACAATACAATAAGAAAACCTATACCGCTGATTAATAATCCAAAAACAAGACTTAAACCATCAATACGGAATGCAAAACTTATTTTTTTAAGTAGCTCAAATCCTGATGGTAATATTTGTAAAGATTTTGGTTTAAGATCACCTAAAACTGTAAATAATAAAATAAAAACGGCTAATGGAACTAATGATAGCACCCAACCCAATTTCTTTTTCAAAAATGGGTATATAAGGCTTACCATTAATCCTGATAAAAATAAAATACCAATTAATAAAGGTAAATACTTAATCATCCGTTTGTTTTTTAAGTCTAATCAGGTTAAAACAAAAATACTACTTTTTCGACAACAACCGAACGCAAAAAGATTGTGGTTTGTTCAAAAGGTTAAACAAAAAACAGTTGTTAGTTTAATTAACTTACTTAATTGATTGGAGAAATTGTTCCGCTTTACCTAAGTCATTTGTTTTTCCAACATCAAACCAATAAGTGTTATTGGGTTGATATGCCATGATTTTATGTTTTTTTGATAACTCAAGGTATTTTGAGGTAATTGAAAATATATGATCATTCTCAAAATGAGTGAAAATCTCAGGGCTTATAATATGTATGCCACTAAAAGCAAGCTTTGAAATAATTTTTCCCGATTTTGAGATGATTTTAACTTTTGTTTTACTGTTTTCCCAACCACATAATTCAAGGTTTTGATTTAACAGAAAATACCGGCTTGTATCTCTATTATCCATTGCAAGTGTGGCTAAGCAATTTGCTGCAATATGCTGCTGATACATTTCGCTTAGGTCAATATCACTGATAATATCAACATTATGCAGAATAAATGGCTTATTATCATCAAAAAACCAGGCAGCTTTTTTCAATCCACCACCCGTATCGAGCAATAAATCAGTCTCATCAGATATTTCAATATGGATTCCAAAATTGTTGTTTAATTTAAGGAATTCAATAATCTGATCGGCAAAAGCATGCACATTGATAATAATATTGGTTACTCCAGTTGATATTAATTTTACTATGGTGTGTTCAAGTAGCGTTTTCCCATTAAGCTCGATTAGGGCTTTTGGTATATTATTCGTAAGAGGTTTAAGTCGTGTACCCAAACCTGCTGCAAAGATCATAGCTTTCATAAACTCTTTTTTCTATCAAGTTCAACATGCTTCAATTTAATTATCACATTATCTTTTTTATTCAGATAAGCAGCCAATTTTTCTGCAGCATAAACTGAACGGTGCTGCCCGCCTGTACAACCGAAATTAACCATTAAACTTTCAAACTCTCTGACAAGGTAAATTCCTACTGACTGTTCGACAAGCTCAAAAACATTTTTAAGAAATTTTTGCATTTCGGGTTCATTGTCTAAGTATGATTTAATTTCGTTATCTAATCCGGATAAAACTTTATATTCTTCAATTCTTCCCGGATTTGGAATGGCTCTGCAATCGAAAACAAATCCTCCGCCATTTCCCGATTTATCGTATGGAATCGATTTTTTGTATGAGAAACTGTTAATTGTAACTGTTAATTTATGATTCATTTTTAGTTGTATTTGCTGTTATTCTTTTTAATAAATTTTTTAATTCAGGTGTTTGATTCAATATATCGGTTTTTACTATTACCAGTTTGAGGTTTAATAGGGCAGGGCCAATGCTTTCGATAAAATGACTTTTACCTTCAACTAATCCGCGTAGCCCATATGCTCCAAGGGTTTGCAAAATGCGTAACAATGCAAATGCATAAAAAAAGGTAATAAATTTTTCACGATCTATTGGAGTTAATTTCTTTGCTTCATTCATGTAAAAATTTAAAAGATCAAGCCTAATTTCTTCAGGAATATTGGCTTTTGCCTGGTATAATAACGATGCTACGTCGTATTGCAATGGTCCTTTCCGACCTCCCTGAAAATCGATAAAATAAGGTTGATTGTTTTTTAACATTATGTTTCGGGCCTGAAAATCACGATACATAAAAAAGTTGGCCTTTTCTTGCAATAAATAATCAGCGAATGTATTAAAATCATTTACAAGCTTATCTGAATTAAAATCATATTTACTTGGTTTAACATACTGATTTAGAAAATAGTTGAGATCGAAAAGAATCGCTTCTTTATTAAACGAACTAAAAGGATAACATATTGAATAATCGAAATCCTGACTTGCGATAATCTGAAAATTAATTAATTCTTTTAGTACCAGTTTGTATTTAATGATTAATTCTGATTCGAAGTTCTGTTTGTCTTGCGATGTTTTTATCCAACTTAATAAATCTACATTACCCAAATCTTCAATTAAATAGATGTTTTTTGATAGATCCTCGGCATAGATTTCGGGTACATTGAGTTGGAATGTTTTAAAATGTTGAGTAAATTTTATAAATGTATTGTTCTCAATAGTATTCTGATTATATACACCAATAGCTTGAGTTTTGCCTGCACTAAGCCTAAAATAAACGCGAGATGAACCTGAATGAGGTAATTCTTCGGTTGTATCTGGATCTTTTCCTGCCCATTTTTTGAAGAGAAGGCTTAATTCAGTTACTATATTTTTGTTATCTATCTCCATATTATGCAAAGAAATAAGCCAATATAACAATGATAATTAAAGCTGGTAAAAGATTCAGTATTTTTAGCTGTTTTATTTCGAGAATATTAATTCCTAAGCCGATAAGAATTAATCCTCCAACAGCGGTTAATTCATTAATTATTGTTTGCGAAAAATAATCGCCAAAATATGCTGCAAGTAAAGTTAAACCTCCCTGATATAAGAGTAAAGGAATTACCGAGAAAGCAACTCCATAGCCAAATGCTGCAGCTAATGCAATAGATGAAACACCATCAAGAACAGATTTGGCAAGCAACAAATTTGGTTTTCCGCCCATACCTTCTTCTATGGCGCCTAAAATGGTTACTGATCCCATACAAAACAATAAAAATGCCGTCACTAAACCTTCGGAGAATCTAGAATTATCTGATTTGAATTTATTCTTTAGTCGATCTCCAAAACGATTTAATCCAGCCTCCAGATTCAATAATTCGCCAATAATTCCTCCCAAAACAATACTAATAATTATTAAAAACAGATTATTGGTTTTTAGTCCCATATAGAAACCTAGAAATAATGTAAAAAGACCTATGCTCTGAAAAACAATACGAATAAATCGCTCGGGTAATTTCGAATGAAATAGTAAACCAATAATACTGCCTGCTATAATTGCGCCTGCATTTATTAATGTGCCAGTCATAATTATTTTTTTATAAAGATAATAAAACTTACAAATCAAAGATAAATATTATGGTTGTTGACTTTTAAAATCTGAACTAAAATCTTTTACCTAATTATTTGTTGGTTTGGTTTATAATTAATATTTTTAAATGGTTGTTTAACCGAAATTATTTGATATCCTATGAGAATTGAATTATTTGATTCAGATTATCTGAATATAGTAGAACTGAATACAACAGGTGATGATGAAAACTACGTAAAGGGCGATTCTGAGTCAAAATTTGTTGAAGGTGAGGTTTTTAATATTTTTACCTGTTGTTTTGAGAATGCAAATAAACTATATGAATTTTTTGGTGCTACAAAATATAATGTTCGAAAAATTGTTCCACTAAAAAATGAACTAACTAAGAACCTTGAAAACTTTGAAAAGATAAACACCCTTGAGTTATTTAAAGATTATATCGATCACATATTTCTAGGAACCGATTTTATTGAAGAACTTGCAATAGAAGATCATAATTGGGAAGCAAATTGGAAGGTTTATCTGGAAAAGCTCATCAAAGTTAATAAAGGGCTCATTGAGCTAACAGACAAATGCATTGAAGAACAACGAATTCTCTGGGTTATTGGTTATTAAAATTTTAACCAAACATTTTTATTACTAAATTGTTCTTAAACATACACAATAGGATTATTTTTTTACATTTTAAACTTTGTATGATTTAATAAGTCATATATTTGCAATTCTTTAAAAATGGCTATTATTCATTTCATATATAGTAGCAAGGTTAATAAATTAGAGTGTTTAACATCCCGGGGGGCCGGGATGTTTTTTTTAATTGACCAACATATTCGTATCTAATAATATTGTACAAATTATGTGAACAGAATTTTATATTCGGTTCTTGAAAATAGAGAAAGCGTAGACATTGTCTACGCTAATATGAGATTTTAATTATTCAAATTATCTATAATTGTTCTAATTCAACTTCTTCTTTGTGATATTCAGCTACCTCAATTTTAATGCCTTTTTCGGTGCAAAGACAATGTATTTTGTTTTTAATCTCTTTAACTTTTGTATACGGTAACCAACCTATTTCCATAACCTTTCGTTTGCCGGTTTTTTTATAAAAACCAATATATGTAAAACCTAGTTTAACTTTAGTTATAGTTTCCCATATTACCTTATCGGGTACTTTACTAAAAAACCCGAATTGATATTCGAGTGCAAAATCATCTATATTGATAAACATTTTTGCATTATAACCAACAAATCCGAAATAGATGAATAAAAGGAAATAAATTCCTAAGCCTATGAATATCCAAATGTTTGTATGGCCAAGTTTATATAACAACCAATATGTTAACACAGAAGTAACGAGAAAAATCAAGGAAAGAATTATGAGTAATCGTTTATACCGACTTCCCTTATCGGTCATTTCGTTTAGGTTAATAGAGATAGGTTCCATATTATTTTTATTAGTTGATTACTCAAAGGTAGTTTTTTTAAATATTTTAATAATTATATAAGTTATTTTGGCTCACCCTTAATATTAAATTTAATCAAACTCATTGGTTCATTTATATTTTCGGATGAATTTAATAGCCCAATGATTTTGCCATTAAAAAAAACAATCTCTTCAAATCTGTAATGCAACCCTAACTTGTAGCCTTCTACCTCCAGATTTGTATCAGCTATTCTCTTACCATTGGAATTGTAACTATATACCGAAAACTTGTGGTCTACATCTTCATCAACAAATTTAAATACAAGGATATTGCCATCAGAGTCAACTAAAATATTGTAGTAATAGGGCATGCTTTTCGGAAAAAAGTTCTCATTATAAATTGGCGCTATATCTTCTTTAGAGTATTTCCCATCAGCAACATTTTGCTCAATTCTTTTGATAAACTCATCTTTTAATTCCGATGGATAAGGCAATGGTGAGAAATCCAACTCAAAGCTATTTACTAATTTGCCCTCGGGCGAATATTCTTCTATCGTTTTTCGATTATTAACCCCAATGATTAAATTGCCATTTAGTAGTGGTCTTATAATTATTTCTCCTGAAGTAAATGAAGGCGAGAAAGATACTATGTAATTATTCTTTTTAATAGTTAGTGCTCTATTTTGCCAAACATCATCTAATCTTTTAATAATCTGTTTATTGCCAGTTTCCGGATCGATTAAAGTAATAACATAGCGCACTTTTTTTCCAACAGGAACATGGCCAATTACCGCTATTTTGTTAGACGTTAAAGCTAATGTTTTTATTGGCATATAATCTAAAGCAATTGTCTTGATATAAACCCCATCCAAAGAAAATAGCTTAATATGACCGTTATGTTCATGTGTAAATACATATTTTCCTGCAACTACGCCACCAAGAGTGGGTCGTTCAATAAAATTACCTTCTGCAAGTCCTTTTTTACCAAAACTAAATAGGAACTTTCCGTCGGAATTGAATTTATGAATGGAGTAGGAACTATAATTACCAATAAAAATATTTCCATCAGAATCAACTGCAATACTTTTATAAGTTCCTATATGGTTTCCATTTATAGTTAATTTTGAATCAGGGAATATTTTGTCCCAATTAATTTCTTTAGCAAAATCTTTATCAGACTCTAAGGTTACTTTACTTGTCTTATATAGATCATTTAGTGCTTGCCCATAAGTATTTAAACCAATAATTAATATCGGTATAAATAGAATTATTTTTTTCATAGTTTTAAATTTTATTGATTGTTAATTTGAAGGATTGGCCAGATCCATTTTTATTTAGATTTTTTTATCACATTTATTTACAAGATAATTAATTGTCAATTCACCTTTTTCATTCACTTCAGTTAATTCAATAGTTTTCAGTCTGTAAAGCTTATTTGGAGATTCAATCTCAGGAAAAAAGTCCTGACTGCTCATGAATACCCATTCACAATTATCTTGATCAGTAATAGTTGTTTCTTTTATTGATTTAGTAAAGAAAGTTATTGAAACAATAATTATAACTGAAGCTGCTATCGCAATCCAGATAATATTTTCTACAGTAGGTAATTGAATTTTTTTATTATTTCTTAATTGGTTATTATTTATAATGCTTTTCTCAATTATTTCCAATGATGAGAAGAGTTCAGCTATCTTGCTTTTTCTTTTCTCAATTCTTAGTTGGCATTCAGCACAATTCGTTAGGTGTTTTTCGAATTCAGACAATTGTTTTCCGGTTAATTCATTATCGATAAATGCTTGAATTATCCATTCATCGGGGCAGGTATTTTTGGAAAATAATCTCATATTAATTTTTATTTATCAGTTTTGCTATTTTATCAATCGTTCTTGTCAGTGTTTTACCTACCGATGCTGGATTCATTTCAATAACATTGGCCATTTCGTAATAGGTAAAACCGTACTTGTAGAGAATTATTAGTGCTTTTTCTTTATTACTTAACTTTGTTAAAGCTTTCTGCACTTGTAATGATCGTTCTATATTACTTGATTTGTCTGTGTTTTCTATAATAGAATGATTGGCTAATGTTTCCAATTCAGTAAATCTTTTCCTGAATTTTATATGATTAATGCAATCATTATAGGCAACTTTATAGATCCAGGCTTTGGGATTATCAATTTTTGATGTTGATGAGGTTGTTTTTTGTAAAAGTTTAGTAAATGATTCTTGTGTTATGTCTCTTGCCATATCAATATTTCCTGTCCATTTTAGACAGAATTTTTCCAAATCACAAAACTGGGTTTTATATAAAGTTTCAAAATCCATTTCTTTAATTACGTTTTACTAATGACAAATTTATACTCAATTTGTGACAAAGGGGATTAAAATAATTTATGGAATAGAAATAAGAATGGCAAAATGAAATTTTTATTTTTTTGATGTAAAATATATTAATTAAATCATTTGAGATTTCTACTATTAGTCCTTATATTTTGGTATATATAATTAATGAATATCCATTTTCATCGAAGCAATACCTTTACCAAACCATATACCAGATAAAATAGTGATAAATCCCATAATAAGTAAAGTATACGGAATACCAATACCGCTTGCAATAGATCCTGCCAGAAGATTACCTAATGGATAAATCCCCATAAGGGCCATAGAATAAAAGCTCATTACCCGGCCCCGTTTGTCGTCATCGGTTATGGTTTGAAGTAATGTATTTATTGATGAGAGAGTGAAAATCATTGAAAGCCCGGTTAAGAAAAAGACAATACTAGAAAAGTAGATTTGCTTTGAGAATGCTGCCAGAATGATCCCTAATCCTAATAAAATAATATTTGTTGAGATTATTTTACCAAGACCGATAACCGATTTTCTTGAGGCCATGTATAATGCAGCAAACAGAGCACCAGCTCCCATGGATGACATTAAATAACCTAATGTATCACTTCCACCATGTAATATTTCTTTTGCATAGGCAGGTAATAGGATAATATAGGGTAATCCAACCAGACTTAATATCGCCAAAAGTATAATAAGAGTTTTTATAGGAATTGACTGGAATGTATATTTAAATCCTTCGGTAAAACTTTTTAAAAATTTAGACTGATCAGTTTTGGGTTGTCTTTTTTCTGTTTTGATATACGATAATGCGATAATAACAGCAAGATAGCTTAATGTGTTAATTAAAAAACAAATTCCCTCGCCTACAATAGCAATTGTAATACCTGCAATGGCGGGACCAATTAATCGTGCACCATTAAAAATTGCCGAATTTAATGCAATTGCATTTCCAAGGTCATTTGGGTTATCTATCAAATCAATAACCAAAGACTGACGAGCAGGAGCATCAAAAGCCGAAATAATTCCAAAAAATATACTTAGGGCAATAATGTGCCAAACCTCAATAATATCAAATAGAACCAACAGAGTTATGAGTAAAGCCTGCAGCATAAAAAGGATCTGTGCAGCTTTCATTATATTTAATCTGTTAAATCTATCGGTAATAACTCCAGTAAATGGTGATAAAATAAACATTGGTATCTGGCTGGTAAAACCTATTAGTCCAAGAAGAAAGACTGAGCCAGTAAGACGGTAAACTAACCAACTCAGTGCAATATGTTGCATCCAGGTACCAATCAACGAAACCCCCTGACCAACAAAATAAATTCTGTAGTTACGAGAGTATAATGAGGAGAATATACTTTTTAATTTTATAAATTCTTTCCAGGACAATGGGTAAACTTTAAAAGAAAATTTATCTGAATTTTAAAATATTACTAAAACAAAAAAGAACGTAAGTTTTCGTTCTTTCTTATAGTGCCCGGAACAGGACTCGAACCTGCACATCATTGCTGACACTAGTCCCTGAAACTAACGCGTCTACCAATTCCGCCATCCGGGCAATTTCATAATTTTTGCGCGTCTACCATCCCTCCCGATATCTATCGGGATTATCGGGACCGCCATCCGGGCAAATGAGTAAACAAAAATACTATTTTTTATTCATATTGATTAATTAATGCGAAATTAAACCCATTCAAATGCGAAAAGTCAAATAATTTTATAAATTGTATTTTTTTCATTTAGTATTAATTGAATTCAATTTAATTTCAATTATAAATATAAATCATATGCGTATGAAAAAGATTCTATTATTAACAATTTTAATTTTAACTATGGTTAGTTGGAATATTGATAAAGGGATGAATATCCCTGAAAATCCATTATTGGTAAAATTTAATACTCCATTTGAAGTTCCTCCTTTTGATTTAATCAAGGAAGAACATTATATACCTGCTTTTAAAGCAGGTATTGAACAGCAAAAAGCTGAGATTGATGCTATCATTAAAAATAACGAAGAGCCTAATTTTGAAAATACCATTGTGGCTATGGATCAATCAGGAGCAATCCTTCGAAATGCGAGTGTTTTTTATAGCTTAAATTCGGCAAATACAAATCCAAATCTTCAGAAAATTGCTCGCGAGCTTACTCCATTGATGTCGGCACATCGAAATGAAATCAGCTTAAACCAGGATTTATTTGAAAAAATTAAAAAAGTATATAATAAAAGAGAATCATTGGGATTAAATAATGAGCAGCTTCGTGTTATTGAGAAAATGTATGAGGATTTTGAACGCAATGGTGCTGCATTGCCAATTGAAAAGAGAGAAGAGCTAAAAAAGATAAACGAAGAACTAGCAATGCTTTCGTTAAAGTATGGCGAAAACCTGCTAGCAGAAAACAATGGATTTAAACTAATTATCGAAAACAAGGATGATCTTATTGGTTTGCCCGAAGGTATTATTGCAGCTGCGGCTGATCAGGCAAAAAAAGATGGCCAGGAAGGAAAATGGATTTTTACATTGCATAAACCAAGCTGGATACCTTTTTTAACTTATTCGCCAAAAAGAGAATTGCGCGAAAAAATATATAAGGCTTACCTGAATATGGGTAATAATAATAACGATTACGATAACAAAGAAGTTCTTAAACAGATCATTACTTTACGTAATAAAAGAGCAAAGCTTTTAGGTTATACTACTTTTGCCGAATTTTCGATCGATGATAATATGGCAGAAACACCAAAAAATGTGTATGATTTTCTTTATAAAATCTGGACGCCTTCTTTAGCGATGGCTAAAAATGAGGTTAAGGATATGCAGGCTATCACAAACAAAGAAGGTGGTAAATTTAAACTAGAATCGTGGGATTGGTGGTATTACTCAGAAAAAGTACGTAAAGAGAAATACGATCTTGATGCAGAAGAGTTAAAACCATATTTTAAATTGGATAATGTTAGAGATGGTATTTTCTATGTGACTAATAAGCTCTATGGATTGAAATTTATCCCAAACAAAAATATTCCTGTTTATAACGAAGAAGTTCAAGCCTTTGAAGTACAAGAAGCTGATGGAAGTCATTTAGCAGTTTTGTATATTGATAGTCATCCACGTCCAGGAAAGAGATCGGGTGCATGGTGCGGAGCAATTCGCAGTGGAGCTTACGAAAATGGTAAGAAAGTTACTCCGGTAGTTTATATCGTAACTAATTTCACTCGCCCAACTGGTGATACTCCTGCTTTGATTAGTTGGGATGAGACTACAACATACTTTCATGAGTTTGGCCATGCATTGCATAATTTCTTTGCCGATGGTCATTACCGAAGAACATCACGCGATGTGCCCAGAGATTATGTTGAATTGCCATCACAAATTATGGAAAACTGGGCTGGTGAACCAGAAGTGTTGAAAATGTACGCTAAGCATTATATAACTGGAGAAGCTATTCCTGATGAATTAATTCAGAAAATACAGAATAGTAGCAAATTTAACCAGGGTTTCGAAACCGTAGAATATGTTGCTGCTTCGTTGCTTGATTTAGATTGGCATACTTTAACCAATACTGAAAACATAGATGTTGAAGCATTCGAAAAAACATCAATGGATAAAATAGGTTTGATAAGAGAGATTTTACCGCGCTATCGAAGTACCTATTTTTCTCATATTTTTAGTGGAGGATATTCAGCTGGTTATTATGTTTATTTATGGGCTGCAGTGCTCGACTCTGATGCTTTTATGGCATTTAAAGAAAGTGGTGATCTTTTTAATCAGGAACTTGCAGCTAAATTCCGAAAACATTGTTTAGCTGAAAATGCAATGGGAGAGGGAATGGATCAGTACAGGAAATTTAGAGGTAAAGATCCAGAAATAGATGCGCTGCTGGAAAAAAGAGGATTGAAATAAAATTTGAAAAAAGGTTATATCAGAACAATATTTTAGTCATTGCGAACGAAGAGAAGCAATCTTAAGCATTTTTTATCAAAGATTGCTTCGTTCATTCTTCACTCGCAATGACTTTCTTAAGATTCTACGTTTTGTTTTCTATCAAATCACAATACCAAAATCCATTTTTTTTGTACTTATTTTCAGATGGATACTCTTTATACACAATATCACCTTTTTTAAACTGAATTGGGTTCTTAAATATGGGGCCATCGAACACGAAACTATGAAATTCTCCATTTTCGCCACAAGAATCAACATTTTTTGGTAAATCATTTAAAAACGATTTATCATAAATTCTTCCGACAAATGATTTATCAAGTAATTGTGAATCAATAGAAACTATAACTGATTTAAAACCTTTATTAATAAAATCGATTGCTATGTCATTTGTATTTCTGTTCCACAGTGGAAATTCGGCTTTGAATCCTAGTTTAGCGAGTTGGGTTTCTCTGTATTTTCTTAAATCTTCGAGAAAAATATCACCAAATATTGAAGTGCTGATTCCTTCTGATTTTAAATCTGATAAAATCATAGATATAGTTTCTTCATAGTTGCCCATCGAATTTTTTTCAGGCAGATATACCTTTTTTATTGCTATTCCAATCGATTTAGCTTGTTGATCTAATAAAGCTTCAGGAACACCATGCATCGAAATCCTGTTATTTGAGGCGTTGAGTGTTGTTAAAAGATAGCGTACATCAAACAACTTATTTTTTAAAACATAGTAGAGGCAAAGGGCAGAATCTTTGCCTCCACTCCAGTTCATGATCGAAGGATTCACTATTTTAACTTATTTCTTCTTTGAACTTGAACCATTTGGGATTATTCCAACTTCGTACATACCAAGCTGGCTTCCAAACGAACTGTAACGGTACATGTTACCTCGCGATGCATAATTTAATGCATCAAATCCAAAGATATTGTCACGGGTAGCATCAACATAAATTGCATAGAAAGCCTTATCTACAATTGGAACAGTAGGAAAGACAGTATCATTTACCGAAAATTTAAAAATGCCATTAAATCCATAGCCACCTCCAACATAAAGATAATCACCATCTTTTCCTGCTTCAATACAGGTTGGATGCAAAGTAGCACCTATTTCAATAGTTTTAATAATTTCGTTTGTTTGTGGATCAATCTGAATAAGTTTCGAACCCGTTTCTGTATATGGTTCAACATATTGCTGATACCCAAAACACAACACCCATAACTTGTTATTTTTATCTATAGCAAAATCGCGTGGATTATCTCCAACTTTAATAGTTGCGGTAACTTCATTGCTTGTAATATCAATAACATTTATAGTTGAATCGCGATCGTAAGCTCCACTGTTTGCAACAAATAATTTATTATCTATTATTTCCATCTGTTCTGGGCCAGTTCCAACCTGAATAGTTTTGGTGATAGAATTTGTTAATAAATTAATAACTTTTATAACTCCATCTTCGCCCCACTGCGACAAATATCCAATGTTGTTTTTTATTTTAAAATATCTTGGATTGTCAAGATTGCTAATAGCATCATACTCCCTCAAATTTTCTTTATGAGCTATCTCAATTTTATTTGATCCGTTTACAATAATATATATTAAACTATCGGCTACAGTTGCCGATTGCACAACATCACCAATGGCACGCCCGTTAATATTTTCGAATAAATCGTTATAAACAGAATCGGTGCTATAGTTGTAATAACTTATTGATCCATTCGATTGCCCCCAGTTTCCTTCGTTTGTTATGTATATTCCATATGCCAATTTTACAACTGGTGTATTATTTTCTTCTTCGCAAGATATAAGTATTCCGACGATTAGTGATAATAGTAAATACTTTGTTATTAGTGATATTCGTTTCATAATTTTTTTTTAAGGTTTAATTTGATTTGTTAAAATGATATGATAAGCTTATCTGATAATTTGTCATTGGCATTGAATAGTTTACCATTACTTGGTAATTTTTATTCCAGAGGTTATTTATTTTAAAATTGATGATAAATTCATTTTTTGATATCATAAGTATCTTTCCAACAGAAAGATCACCAATATGATATCCATTTACAAAATACGAATTGTCTTTTGAGGTATATCGTTTTCCTACAAGTTGATGTGTATATCTTAGAAAGAAACCTGAAAAACTGGTATAAAAGCATATCGATCCTTTATGTAAAGGGGTATAAATAAGTTGTTTTTCAAATTCTTTATGAAATAGACTGTCGGTATTCTGGTTGGTAGCTTTTGTATATGAATATAATAAAGAAGCCCCTGTTTTACCCTTTGAATACTTGTAATCAAAGATTAACGATGTTTCCAAACCTCTCGACCAAACTTTTGAAACATTTTCTGGATTCCACGAAGCCAATGATGGGGTCCATATAATCCAGTTCGAAATATTGTTATTAAAAATGGTTGAATTACCTGATATACTTAGATTCTTTACTTTCTTCTCAACATTAAGCCCTAAATCCATTGTCCAACCGCTTTCAGGCTCAAGGTCAGGATTACCCCAATCGGTCCAGTATAAATCATTAAATGTTGGTATTTTGTATATTCTTGAAATGTTTGTATTTAAACTCCAGCTTTTGAAAAATGAATATCGTGCGCTTATCGAAGGCATTATTGGAGTAAAATCAGTATTTACGAGTTCACTGCGAAGACTGGTAACAGCAGCAAATTTATCAGATGAACTATAATATCTGTACGACAGAAATGCGGATGATCTATTTCTATATTTGGTTTCTTCATAATTATTTGTTTCACCAATCTCATAAAGTTCATCTAACCCAATATTTATTTGATGATTTTGAGTAATTATAAACCTGTTTTCGATTTCAGAATTTATCGATTTTGCATTTAATTCTGATTTTACATTATATTCCGGATTGTTATAATTATACCTTTCATCAATATAGGCAACTCTTATGTAATAATGATGGAAAGGGTTTGTCGATTTCCATATTGATGAAATTCGTATGTTTTTATCGGTTGAGTTAGCAGTACTTTTATTAACATTTATGGTAGGTTGAATTTCATTAAATAAATCCTGGTACCAAAAATTGGTTGTAAGTGATTTGTTTGATTTAACAATTAGTGAGTTAGATATAA
>JFJP01034092.1_pt1 | contig 16335 bp, 13 predicted proteins | sample 431651 | NCBI WGS metagenome assembly JFJP01 (sample SAMN02602958, study PRJNA72255) | Microbial mat metagenome, whole genome shotgun sequencing project. | biome: fresh water; feature: sink hole; material: water; isolation source: purple microbial (photo- and chemosynthetic) mats found in... | reverse complement strand
CGCTCAAGGGCAAGCTTGCCTGCGAGCTTCTGGAAGACCAGTGGAGCGACCGGAGCAAGGTTCGTCACCTGCTGGTCAAGTCGGAGTTTGTGGTGGGAAGTTCGTTGGGCCAAGGCCCGGGAAAGCTCACCTTCCCGGGCCAAGAGTAACGACCTAGAAGAGGCTGGGCTCCTCGGGCTTTTTCGAGGCCTTGGGCTTGGCCGGGGCCTTGGGCTTTGCCGGTGCGGCTTTCTTCGCCACGCGGGGCTTCGCGGCCCCCCCCAGGCGTTCCAACAGCTCCTGGAACTGGTACCCGGACCCTTCGGCGGCTTCCTTTCCCTGTTCCACGGCGGCGTACAGCGCGAGAATCTTGGTTTCATCGGCTTTGGCGTCGGCGGGTTTGTCGGTGGGAGTCAGAACTTCCTGCACACCGAGGGCAAAGATCCACCACAGCAGGTACTCGAAGCCGCCCTTGTCGAACCACAGCACGCCTTCGTGCTGGTTGACGCCGATGACGTTCTGCACGTCGGGATTTTTGAGCAGTGTCGGCAGCGCGGTCGTGCCTTTGACACCCGAAAGGAGCTTCACCATCCCGACCAGGTGATGGGCCTCGCCACCACTCATGCCCAGCTCGACAAACAGCCGCTGGAGCTTGCGGTCCAGGTACCACTCTTCCATCAGGCTGCGCGTCACCAACCCGGGCTGGGCCTGATCGACGACCTCGCCAAAACGGCCCAACAGCGCCTGGGCAAAAAACACGTGCGCGAGAAGCATCGGAGGACGCAACCGCGTGTCGAGGAAACCAACCGCCGGCACCAGCGCGTGCGAATCGAACAGGGTGACAAGGTTGGTAAGCGAAACCACCGCCTTGAGGTCGGCCAGCGCGGCCCGGATGGAGGGCGTCGGGTCGAGCGGCGACTGGGTGTAGTCTTTGACACGCCAGTAGAAGGCCGACAACCGGTCTTCCTGCCCCGACCAGAAACCGGCGTCGAGAGGACGAACGCCCCAAGCGACGTCGTAGAGGTTACGGAAATTTTCGGCGTTGAAGGTTTCGCGGAAGCCGTGGAACAGCGACCGGTGGGTCATATCCTTGATGGCTTCCTGCAGGTCCTGAACGCCGGCGCCGTTCAGTTCGACCGCCAAACGGTCCAAGAGCCCGTCGGGACCGTCTTCCACTTCGTGGATGTCGAGGAACACCTGCTTCTGGTAGCCGCCGAGCTCGACGTACATGCCCGACTGGTGCAAGTCGGCCGAGCGGCGCAAATACCAGAGACCACTGGTCTGGTCGCGCAGCAACACGAAATGGCGGGAGGTATTGGTCAGGCGCAACGCGTCAGCCAAAGTCTTCTGATGGATTTCCTTGGTCCCATCGTCATTCTTGACCGCATAGCCCGCGGAAAGCTTGATCCAACCCACCGCGCGGTCGTAGGTGTTGTTGAAGAACACCAACGCGTGCTCGTTGTTGGTGCCGTTGGAGTAGGCGAACACGTTCTGGTTGACGCCGCCGTTGGAACCCCACAGGTCAAAGAGCGCGAAGTTGGCCACCTCGGCAAACAGGTAACGGCGGTGCATCAGCGGGAAAATCTCGCGCTGGTGACGCTCGATGAGGCCTTGGTCGTCCTTTTCGTCCCAGTAGGCGCGGCGGTATTCCATGCCGTACTTCTCGCGAAAGCCTTCCACTTGTCCATGGCCGAACATGGGGGTGCCCGGCATGGTGACCATCATGGTGGCCACGCCGAAGTACTTGTCGCCGGTACCAAACTGCACGGCGGCCGTCTCTTCGTCGGGGTTGTTCATGAAATTCACGTAGCGTTTGAGGATGTCGGGATCGAACTCCAGTGTGTTCTTGATGGTGTAGCGGTACTTCTCGTTTTCTTCCTTCTTGAACATGTGCATGAACGCCGAGTTGTACACGCGGTGCATGCCCAGGGTTCGCACAAAATACCCTTCCATCATCCAGAAGGCTTCGGCAAGCAACAGGGTATCGGGAACCTCGGCGGCCACGCGGTCGACCACCTCGCGCCAGAACTCCTCGGGAATCGCGGCGTCGAAGGCTTCTTTGGTCATGGCGTGCTCGGCGCGGGAGGCGATATCGCCACCGGTGCCGGGAAGCGGGAACCACAGGCGCTGGATGTGTTTTTTGGCCAGGGTCATGGCCGCGTCGAAGCGGATGACCTGGAAGTTCCGCGCCACGTTGAGAATGATCTGGATCACGGCCTCGCGGGCCTCGGCGTTCAGGTAGTTGATTTGCGCGGTGTCGTTCCACGGCATGGAGGTGCCATCGTTACCGTGGTAGATGTAGCGGTGCCGGTTGGTGTGCTTATCGCGGTGCAAAAACACCACGGCGGCGTCGCTGCGGTCGTAGTAGTGGTCCTCAAGCTTCACCTCGATGCGGGGGTCCTGGCTCAAATCGGGGCCATGGAACGTGTAGCCGGGGTACGGGCATTCGCTGAGCTGGGTGAACCAGTCGGGGTGCTCGCTCACCCATTTGCTGTCCATGGAGGTGTGGTTGGGCACCACGCCGAGCTCGGTGGCGATATCGTAGTCGAACAGCGAGTAGGCCGACGCCTCGGCCTCGGGGTTGCCGCACATCACCTTGATGGTTTTCGACGCCTTGGAGCGTTCCCAGAGGCCGATGAGCCACAGGGAGTTGAACCCGCGCGCAGCCATCTCGTCGAGCTCACGGTCGGGAATGTCGGTCAGGGTCAGAATGGGCTTGTCGTACTTTTTGGACAGCTGGTCGAGCCATACCAGCGTGCTCTTGGCCAACAGGATGACCTTGGGCATCCATTCCTTGTCGGTGCTGAAGCGTTCGGGTTCGTGCTCGGCGCCGCTGGTGAAACTCAGGGCGTTTTCGTAACCCTGCGACCCACCGCCACCGGCGTCTTTGCTCCAGAACAGGCGCTCCTCTTCCTTGATGAAGTCGAGCGAGCTGAGCAGGCGCATCAGGAACTTGCCGAGGATGAGGCCCCAACGGTCTTTCATGTACTGCAGTTGCCCGTAGAGCGAATGGGGAACCGCGAGCGCAGGGGCACGCATCATGTCGATCAGGTTCTGGCTCTCGGGACCAAAGGCGGGAACAGTGTCAAAAAAGGCTTTCACGGCGTCCATGAACGAGGCGTAGGCGGTTTCAGACCGCAGCTCACGGTCGTCGAACAGTTCCAGGAAGGGAATGAACGCGGTGTTGGCGTTGGAAAGCCACAGCAGCATCACTTCTTCGAAAATGACCTCGCGGTGGGAGACCCCGTCGGTGACGCCCGCCAAAAAAGCGGCCGGGTCTTGCTTTCCGCGGTACACGTCGACGTTGGGAAAGTGATGACTGAAGCGCAGCAGCACCTCGTCGGTTTCAACCTTGCCGATTTTTGCCGCCACGGAATCCAGAGCGCGCGCGAACAAATCGGCGCCGTTTTCCTCGCGGTACAGGCCGGCCACGTAGTGCAGAATTTCGTCAATCAGCCCCATGGCGTTGAGTTGCCCCGGGAGCATGGACTTGTCGGGATTCTTCACCAGGTCGCGCTTGTCGTTCATCTTCTTGGCGAAAATCCGGGTGGCGAGAAAGTTGGTGAACACCACGTTCCCGCTGAGCGAGAACAGCGCGTCGTCGAACTCATAGTGTTCGCGCGCTTTGCGCGAAATATGAAACTCCTGGTGGACGGCCCTCGCCCGGGGGGTCAACGACGAAACGCGCGTCAGGCGGAGGGTAAACTGGGGGGTGGGGAGCGTCATGAGGGGTTCCTTTTGGCGATGGTCTGCTGGAGCAACTGGGTGAAGTCGGTGGCGGCCACGAGGTCTTCGAGGTAGGGAAGCATCCGGTAGGCCCAGTTCGCCTCGGTCACCGTGCCAGGAGTGTTGACCCGTTCGTCGGCGGGATTGGCGGTGAGAAACCGCGCGTCGAGGGTGAACAGGTCCTGAAGTGCAAGGATACAAAGCTGAGAACTCGTGCCCAAAATGCCCTGCACCACCCGTTGAGCCAAGACCGGCGTGAGCGGCCCGTCGTCGGCAGCGGACAACCCAACGGCGGCCAGGAAAGCGTGGTGGTTTTTCTCTTCGTCCCACCACTGGCGCAAGGTGGAGGTGTCGTGTACCGACGGGGTGCACACCGAAAGTGCGGGGTACTGGCTGACGGGGATGTAGGGCTGACCGGGAGTGTTCCAGTCGCGGGCCCAGCGGATAATGCGAAGCCCCAGAATGCCCAGACCGCTGAGCACCCCCGGAACGCAGGCGGGAATGCTTCCCAGATCCTCGGCGCACACGAGCATGGACGTGCACGACTTCAGGAAGCTCAGCAGGCGGCGGCCCTGCTCTTCCCACTGGCCCTGAACGGCGTCCTGGGTGTCGTGGATCAACCTCTCGAAGTTCCACCGCTCCTCGTTGCCGAGGCTGTCGTAGGCGCGGGTGGAATAGTAGTGCGCCGCCGCGGTGTACGTGCCGTCGTGGAGCCGCAACAGGGTCCGGTTGCGGAACCAGTGGATCAGGGTGTCGCGCGTCGCGTCGGAAAGCGGCAGCGCCTGCAGGTCCTTCTCGCCTTGAATAGCGGGTGAGAACCGGTAGAGGTCTTCGTTGCCGATTCGGACCATGGCCTTTTCGATGGCGAGCGGGGCGTCCTGCCCCAGGCGGTCGCGCACCTCCATGCCGAAGATGTGGGGCTCGGACATCCACGTGATGCGGCCGGCGTCGAACCCCAACTGGCCGAGCTGGGCGGCGGTCAGGCTGGGAGTGGGCTGGTACAGGCCCAACTGGGCGTTGAAATTGGTGGCAGGGGTAGCCCAGATGCGGAAGAAGCCGAGCACATGGTCGATGCGGTAGGCGCCGTAAAACCGAGCCGCGTGCTCCAACCTGTCCTTCCACCATTGGTAATTGTCTTTGGCAAGGTTATCCCAGCGGTACACGGGGAACCCCCAGTTCTGCCCCTCGGGATTCATCCCGTCGGGTGGCGCGCCGGCCCTAAGTCCCAGATCGAAGTATTCGGGATGCGCCCAAACGTCAGCACTGTCTTCGTTCAGCAGAATCGGGATATCGCCCTTGAGGGTGATGCCGAGCTTTTTCAGCTCGGCCACCGCGGCCCCGAACTGCCGTTCACACTCGATTTGCAGCCAGACCTGAAACAACGCGTCGGCACCCAACTCCTTCCACAGGCTTTGGATTTCCGCAGCGTCGGGCTGGCGGTGCTCGGGCCAGGATTGCCAGCCAGCGCGCAGGTAGCGCTCGCGCAGGGCGCTGAACACAGCGTACACCCGGCCCCACGGCCGCTCCTGGAGCCATGTCTCGGCTTGGGCGGCCACAAACCCCGCGGCGTCAAAAACACGGCGCAGGAGCTTCTGCTTCTGCCCCCACACGCTTTGGTGGCCAACGCGCGCCAGGGCGTTGGTTGCGGCGCGCAACGTTTCCGCGTCCGCTTTGACCGCCGCGTACCCGGCCAGATCCGACAGGCGCAGGTACACCGGGTGCAGGGCATAGGCGCTGAGGGCGCTGTAGGGGGAAGGCTCGAAGCCCGTGTCGTTGATAGGGAGGAGTTGGATAAGACCGATTCCCGCCGCGTGGCACCATTGCCCCAACAGCGGCAAGTCGGCAAACTCACCGATCCCAAAACTGGTGCGCGAACGCAGGCCCGAAAGCGGAACCAGAACCCCGGTATGGGGGGTGTTCGCCGGTGGGGTTTTCATCAAAAAGGCCTCCTGAATCGCGGTGCGCACTCCCTTTCATCGTAGGTCCGCTCCGATCAAAGGTCAAGGAAAACCGGTTTTGACGGGGGTCAACTTTCGAGTTTTTTGATCTCGTCGCGCACTTTCGCCGCGTCTTCGTAAAGCTCCTGCGCCACCAGGCGGTCGAGTTGCTGCTGAAGCCTGGAAAGGACGGTCAGCCGCTCATCGGCCTCGGGCTCATCCTCGGTACCGTCTTCGGTTTCCTTCTCGGCCAGGCCTTCTTTCAGGTCAGCGAGGGCGATGCCGGCCTCTTCCACCACGTCCGATTCGATGTAGATGGGGCAGTCGATGCGGACCGCCAACGCCAAGGCATCCGACGGTCTGGCGTCGATCTCGAGCGTCCGGGTGCCATGGCGCAGCAGGAGGTTGGAGAAGAAGGTCCCTTCCGAAAGGGTGTGGATGTCGACGCGCTCCAGGGTGGCCCCGAGTTCCGACAGCAACCGGAGCATCAGGTCGTGCGTCAGGGGCCGAGGGATCTCGACCTCGCCCAGGCCCAACAGAATGTTTTGCGCTTCCAAAGGGCCAATCAGGATGGGTACGGCCTTCTCGCCTTCGACAGGGCGCACGAGGACGGCGTTTCCTTGGTCAGTTTTGGCGACGGTCCAGATTTCGGCGGGTATTAACATGGAAACTCCTTCACCGCGCCGGCCGGAGTGCCATCCGCGCTCCGGCACCGAGCAGATTCTTGCGTAGCCTGCGCACCAAGGCGTCGGGGTCGAGCGGATCGCGAGCGACGCCATCGGCCATTGCGGCCAGCGCCACCGCCCGGGCCACCTCGAAGGCCAGCTCGGGATGGAAAGGAGAGGGCACAATGCTGCCCGGCCCTTCCGGCCCGGTACCCGCCAGCGTGGCGATGGCGCGGGAGGCGGCCAGTTTCATGGCGGGGGTGATGCGCGAAGCCCTCACGTCGAGCGCGCCCCGGAAGAGTCCCGGGAAGGCCAGCACGTTGTTGATCTGGTGGGGAAAGTCGGAGCGACCGGTGGCCACCAGTGCGGCACCAGCGGCCAGTGCCTCGTCAGGACGGATTTCGGGCTCGGGGTTGGCCATGGCAAAAACGATGGCCTGGGGTCGCATGGCGCGGATATGCGCCGGAGTGAACGACCGGGCGGCACTGACGCCGATCACAGCCTCGGCCCCCTCGAGAGCCCGGAGAAGGTTCCCGGTACGCCCCTCAGGGTTGGTCCGCTGCGCGAGTTCGGCCATCGAGGCGTTCAAGGACTTGTCGTCGCGATGCAGAATCCCCGTGCGGTCGCACACCGTAACGTGGCCGACTCCCGCCTCCAGCAGCATGTTGACGATGGCCGTCCCCGCCGCACCGGCCCCGTTGACCACCACCCGGAGAGCCGCGGGGTCTTTGCCCAGTTGGCGTGCCGCGTTCAGCAACCCCGCCAGCACCACGATGGCCGTGCCGTGCTGGTCGTCGTGAAAAACCGGGATGTCGAGAGCCGCTTCCAAGGCCCGCTCGATCTCGAAGCAGCGTGGTGAGGCGATGTCTTCGAGGTTGATGCCGCCAAACGACGGCGCCACGGCCTTGACGGCCTCGATGATGGCCAGGCTGTCCTGCGTTGACAGGACCAAGGGAACGGCGTCGATTCCGGCAAACTCGCGGAACAGCAGGGCTTTTCCTTCCATGACGGGGAGCCCGGCCAGCGGACCGATATTGCCCAGGCCCAGCACGGCGCTGCCGTCGCTGACCACGGCGACCAGGTTGCCTTTGCCCGTGTACGTGTAGACCTCGTTGGCGTCGGCGGCGATGGCCAGGCAGGGCTCGGCGACCCCGGGGGTGTACTGCAACGCCAGACTGTCGGGCGAATCCAACCCTTCCTTGGCGACGACGGAAAGTTTTCCCGCCAACCGGCGGTGCAGATCGAGGGCTTTTTGGGGTAGGTTCATGCCAAAGTCACCTGGTTGCGGCCATTTTGTTTGGACTGGTATAGGGCCCTGTCCGCGCGTTCAATCAGGTCCAGCGGCGACGTATCGCGCGGCGAAAGCTCGCCACTGCTGGTCAGCTCGGCCACGCCCAGGCTGATGGTCACCCTCACCGTATGCGAATGGGTGGCGAAAACGGCGTTTTCCACCGACTTGCGGATGCGCTCAGCAACGTCGCGGCCTTTCTTGACGCCGAGCCCGGGGATGAGAAGAACAAACTCCTCGCCACCATAACGGGCCGCCGTGTCGACCAGCCGGACGTTCTCGATCACAATGGCGGCCACGCCGCGCAGCACTTCGTCGCCGGTCAGGTGTCCGTAGGTGTCGTTGACGTTCTTGAAGTGGTCGATGTCCATCATGATCAGGGTGAGCGCTTGCTTCTCCCGGCCGGCCGCCCGGATTTTTTCCTGCAGGGTGTTCAGGAAAAAGTGCTTGAGCTTCAGCTTGGTCATCATGTCGGTGGTTGTCATTTCGAAGAGGTAGGCGTTATGGATGGCTACCGCAGCCAGGCCGGCGAGACTGGTCAGATAGTCCCGGTCGCGCGCGTCAAAACCCTCGCCACCGATCTTCTCGCCGAGGACGAGCAGGCCGTTGATGGCCCCCTGGGCTTTGAGCGGCACCACGATATGCGGCTCGATGCTGAACAGAACCTCGAGGTCGGCCGACATGGGCAACGCGCGGCGGAGGCTCTCGGGATCGTGGCATTCCGGGTGATCGCTCAGGTACGCGATGAGTTCACCGCCCTCGGCAATATTGTAGGACTGGCCATGAGCGATCTCGAAACCCAGAAAGTCCCTGTGGAGCGTGAAGTCGGTGGAGTCAATGGTTTTTTTGGAAAAAAAGGCGGCCTTGAGAACGGTCAGGGCCCCCAGGCAGGTGTAGAGGATGGAGTCGTTGAGGATGTGATAGTCCAGCGTCGACGTGAGACTCTTGCTGATCTCCAGGAGGTTCTTGAGGTCGAAAACCTCTTTCTCGAGCTCGCGCTTGGTCTTTTTCCCGCTGGAAGTGATCCGCATAGTTCCTCGATTCACTTCCAATAATCGACAGCGTTGGTGAAGACCTTGAGGCCGAGTGTCCCGACGTCGGCGCGGCGACGCCACAGCGGGTGCTGCAACCGGGTCGTAAACGCTTCCGGATGGGGCATCAGCCCGAAAATCCGTCCCGTCGGGTCGGTGATGCCGGCGATGGCGTCCTGGGCGCCGTTGGGGTTGCTGCCGACGTAGGTCAGCGCCACGAGGTTCTGCTCGTGAAGAGCGTGCAGGAGCGCGTCGTCACGAACGAGAAAGCGGCCCTCGCCGTGGCGGATGGGCAGATCGAAGGTGCCCAGACCCTTCACCCAGGGACTCGTGTTCGCCGGGTTGGCGCCAACGGTCACCCAGCGGTCCTGGAACACCCCCACGTCGTTGCCGATCAGCGTGGTTTCGGGGGTCCAATTGCCCTGAAGGTTAGGAAGGATTCCCATTTTGACCAGCGTCTGGAACCCGTTGCATACCCCCAGTACCAAGCCACCGCGCGCAACGAACGCGGTAAGTTGTTCCTTGAGGTGACTTTTCACCAGTTGAGCCAGCACCCGGCCGGAGCCCAGATGGTCGCCGAAGCTGAACCCGCCAGGGAACCCGAGAATCTGGACGTTGGCCAGCAACCGGGGTTGCTCCAGCAGCGTGGTGACCGGCAGGTTGATCACGTTTGCCCCGGCCAGGTCAAAGGCCTGGCCCAACTCCACGTCGGCGTTGATGCCGAAGCCGGTCAAAATGCCGGCGGTGATGCGCACGCTCATGCCATCCTCCCGAGGGTATTCCAGGCGTGCAGCAGCTCATCCTGTTCCACCGTCAGCACCGTGGTGCCGTCTTTGTCGATCACCAGCCTGGTGGCAGCCGTCACCACACCGATTTCGGCCAGCGCCTGGCCCTTGAAAAGCTTGCGGACGGCCGGCAACTGGCCGGGCTCCACCGAGACCAGGAACCGGCTGGGGGTTTCGCTGAAGAGGAGTTCGGCGGCCGAACCTCCGGCGCCAGGCAATTCGTCGAGGGTGACACGGGCGCCAAAGCGGCCACCGAGGGCGCTTTCGGCCAAGGCCACCCCGAGTCCTCCATCGGCCAGGTCGTGCACGCTGGCCAGCAAGCCCTGCGTCAACGCTTTGGACAGCGCCCCGTACAGGCCGACCGAGGTCTGGGGGGTCACCGTGGGGACTCCCGCCAATACGAGGCCCGGTTGGTCGCCCGCGAGCACCTTTTCGAGGGTGGTACCGCCCAGCTCGCGCCGGGTTTCTCCCAGCAGCACGATCACATCGCCTTCGCGCAGGAAGTCGGTGGTCATGGCGCGCTCGACATTCTCGATCACGCCCATCAGGCTGATCAGCAGCGTGGGCCGGATGGAGACCTTTTTGCCGTTCATCACAGCGTCGTTTTTCATGGAGTCCTTGCCGGAGATCAACGGCAGGCCGTAGGCCAGGCAGGCGTCGCGCAGCCCCTGGCAGGTTTTCACCAGCTGGGCGAGCTTGAACTCGCCGTCGGGGGTGTAACTCGACTGGACAGGGTCGGGCCAGCAGAAATTGTCGAGCACGCTGGCCCGCTCGGGGTCGCCGCCGAGGGCGATATGCGCGCGGTAAGCCTCGTCGACGGCGTTCCAGGCCATCTGGTAGGGGTCCAGGTCGCCGTAGCGGGGATTCACGCCATGCGTCACCGTGAGTCCGCGCAAAGAATGGGGCTTGAGCTTGAGCACCGCCCCTTCGCTCGGACCATCCATTTTCTCGCCGCAGAAGGGTTTGACCACCGAGCGCCCCTGCACTTCGTGGTCGTACTGCCGCACCAGGCTCTCCTTGCTGGCGACGGTGGGGTCGGCCAGCAGGCGGAGCAAGGTGGCGGCGAGGGGCAAGTCGTCGAGCAGGTGGTCGGGAACAGACCTCGCGGTGCGCACCGGTGGCGCCCAGGTGGCTTTGAGCTTCATAGGCGGCAGGCCGCGGTGCAGAAAATCCATCGACAGAAAGCCGATGATCTTACCGGCCCACGTGAGGTCGACGCGGCCGCTGGCGGTGAACTCGCCGATCACCGTGCCTTCGACGTGGCGCTTGCGGGCCAAGGCAAGAAACGCCTCGAGCTGCGACCGGTCGACGGCCAGGCTCATGCGTTCCTGGCTTTCGCTCACCAGAATTTCCCACGGCGCCAACCCTTGGTACTTCAAGGGACAAAGATCGAGGTCGATGCGAACCCCGCCCGAGCTCTCGGCCATTTCGCCGAGGCTGGAACTCAGGCCCCCTGCCCCGTTGTCGGTGATGCCCTTGTACAGGCCCAGATCGCGGGCTTCGAGCAGGAAGTCGGTCATGCGGCGCTGGGTAATGGGGTCGCCAATCTGCACGGCGCTGGTAGGGCTTTCCTCGTCGAGGGCCAGCGAGCTGAACGTGGCGCCGTGGATGCCATCCTTGCCGACCCGGCCACCGAGCATCACCACCAGGTCACCGGCGTCGACGTGTTTCAGGTAACTGGCCTCGCCGTTCACGCTGGCCGGGAGGATGCCCCCGGTGCCGCAGAACACCAGCGGTTTGCCCTGGTAGCTCTCGTCGAACAGAAAGCCGCCAGCTACGGTGGGAATGCCTGAATGGTTGCCCCCCTCGATGATGCCTTGGTGCACGCCGCGAAGCACCGTTTTGGGGTGCAAAAGGCCGGCGGGAATGTCGGCCGCGGGGGTGTTGGGATCGCCAAAACACAGGTAGTTGGTGTTGAAAATCGGCTTGGCACCCTTCCCGGTGCCCAGAATATCGCGGTTGACGCCGACGATGCCGGTGATGGCCCCGCCAAAGGGGTCGAGAGCGCTGGGACTGTTGTGGGTTTCGACCTTGAAGCACACGAGCGTGTCATCGTCGAACTGCACCACCCCGGCGTTGTCGTGAAACACCGACCGCAGAAAGGTTCGTTTGCTCTCAAGCTCACGGGTCGTTTTTTTGATAAACGTCGAATACAGCGACTGCAACTGCTCGGTTTTTCCGGTGGTGGTGTCGGTGTACGCGATATGGGCGGCAAAGATCTTGTGCTTGCAGTGCTCGCTCCAGGTTTGGGCCAGCATCTCGAGCTCCACATCGACGGGCTCCAACGGCAACCCGGCGGCGCGACGGGCGGCCTGCGTGGCCGGGTCGCGGTAGTGGTCGCGGATGGCTTCCATTTCGGGAAGCGTCAGGGCCAACAGGCGGTCCTTGGAGAGTTTGACCAGCGCCTCGCCTTCGAGCGTGGTCAGTTCGATGGTGACCACCGCTGGCACGGCACCGGTGTGGACTTCGGGGTAGAGCGCAGGCAGTCGTTTTCCCGCGTCCCAGTCGGCACGGGTGAGTACCACGGCCTGCTGGATAAGCGGATTATGCAACCCGGCGACCAGAGTTTTGATGGCAGCCGTGTCGGAGTTGGGCAGACGGAACAACCATTGCACCGCGGTTTGAACCACCGCATCGGGCGGCAAAGGGGCACCAACGGCGTTCTCGAGCGCCTCGCGGGCCGTGAGTGCCATCGGGTTGGTCACTCCCGCCTTGTACGAGACCTCGACCAGGACAGTCCAACCGGCAAACGGCGCCGCCAGCGGCCCCGAACCGTCGGTGAGGGCTTTTTGAAACACCGAGTCGGCGAAAATTTCCGAGACCAAAGCCGACGTCAGGCCCGGAATACGGTCGAGCAGCACGACATCGAGCGTTTCGGCGCCACGCCGCGCACCGCGGCTATCGAGTCCCTCGCGCAGGGAGCACACTTCAATTCTCATGCGCGGTAGCGTAGCACAAAACGGCGGTCTATTCCTTCCACCATTCCTGGATTTTCCGGATGATAGTCTCTTCCGCTGGGGTGGCAAAACCCTCCTGGAGCGCAAGGTCCCACAGCACCCGCGTAATCAGGGTTTTCGCCGGGGCGTGAAACATATTGCGGGCGAGAAACTCGAAGTCGTTGTCGTTTTTCACGGTGGCCTCGAAACGCGCCAGATGCTCGTCGAAGTCCTCAAAACCCAAACCTTGAACGATGCGGTCCAAATCGTCGAGTTCCTGTTCACCAACTTCGCCGTCCGCGAGGATAAGGACTTTGATCGCTCCGGCGAGAAAAATCTTCTCCTGCTCGTTCATCCCTGCCACTTCACTCACGGACGGCCTCCTTGGCTTTTTGCTGCAACGCGGGCATCAGGTCTTCGACACGTTTCCGGATGGTTTCCAGAGAGAACGGCTTGATGAAGTAGCCGTCGGCCTGTTCCCGGAAGCTGGTCTTGACGTGATGAAGGTCACTGTTGGACGAGTTCATGTAAATCAGGCATCGGTCGAGGCCGTGAATGCCCTGGCTTTGTTCAAAAGCGCGCAGTTCCTGCAGCACCCGGTTGCCGTTCTTGATGGGCATTTCCAGGTCCAGGAACACGATGGGATAAGGCCAACCGCCGGTGAACGCGTCGGTGAACTCGCGAACGGCAGAATCGCCATCTCCCCGGCAGACGGGTTCGCCAAAAGGTTGCAAGATGCGCGCCAGCAGGTCGGACTGCAGAGGATCGTCGTCGACCACCAGAAAGCGGATGGTACCGCGTTTCTTTTCCTGGCGGCGCTCCGGACCGGGCGCTTTGACGGTGATCAGCGGATCGAAAAATACCTGCTCGAGCTCGGCGGCGGTCTGCGGCGAGGCAAACATGAAGCGCACCACAATCTCGGTGCTCGACTGCGCGTAGCCGTCAAAATCGGGCTGGATGGTGATGAGCGTGCCGGCGGCCTTGATGTCGTCGAGCACCATCAGCGTGTCGAACTCCTCGCGGGTCAACCCCGGGGAAAAAAACTTCTCGATGCGGTAGAGGCCCTCGCCGCGCTCGGCGGCCGTGTCGCAGATAAGCTTCTCGGCATCGGCCAGCTTCAGCCCCCAAGCCCGGTTGGGAGCCGTGGCAGCAACGGCCTTGACCTGCAAGCCTTCCAAGGACTCATCGCTCCCCTCGTCAAGGCAGGTTCGCACGAGGTCGACGGCGTCGAGCACCCGGTCGACCCACTCGCCTGACCAAGGAATTTTCCCACGGCGGATGGCATCGAGACCGTCCTCCAACCCATGGAAGTACTTGGCGGCGCGTTCCAAGCCCGCCATGGCCAGACCGCTTTTCAGATTGTGAGCCGACTGGAACAGTTTGTGGATGGCCGTGATGGGGTCACCCCCACCGGGCTTGTCCAGAGCAAGGACCCCGCCTTCCAGAACCTCCAGAAGGTCCTGCAAATGTCCCAGTTCGTCGGCTCTCATTTTATCTTCAGGAACAACTCGGCCATTTTGGCGTCGGTGAACGGTTTGACCATGTAGTGGAAAGCCCCAAACGAGGAGGCCTTGGCCTTCATTGCGGCGTCGTCGAGGGTGGAGAGCACCACAAAGGGAACTTTCTCGTAGCCGGGGAGCTTTTTGGCGCCGCGGAGGAACTCGATGCCGTTCATATTGGGCATTTCAATGTCGGTGAACACCAGGTCGTAGACCTTGGTCTTGCACGCTGCCAAAGCCTTCATGCCGTCTTCCGCGGTTTCGACTTCGTAGCCCCGCGTCCCCAGGTAGACTTTGACGAAACTCCGGTTGATTGCCTGATCGTCGGCGACCAGTGCTTTCTTTTTTTCTGCCATGGAACCCTCCTGTGTCCAATGTAAACGATGGAAGCGGAGATTTCCAATTCTGTTTGCAAAGCAGTATATTGGGGGTCATCAACAAGGAGAAACGCATGCCCTTCACTCTTCCCAAGCTGCCCTACGACTTCAACGCCTTGGAACCCGCCATCGACGCGCGCACCATGGAGATTCACCACGGTAAGCATCATCAGGCGTATATCAACAACGTCAACGCGGCACTGGAAAACACCGAATACGCCACTTGGGACGCTGAAAAGCTGCTCAAAAACCTCGCCAGCCTCCCCGCCGACAAGCAGACCGTCGTGCGCAATAACGCCGGGGGCCACGCCAACCACAGTTTCTTCTGGGAAATCCTGACCGCGCCCGCCAAGAGCGGCAAACCCTCGGGAAAACTCGCCACCGCGCTCGAAACCCTGGGCGGTTACGACAAGTTCAAGGCGGACTTCAGCAAAGCCTCGCTCACGCGCTTCGGTTCCGGCTGGGGCTGGCTGGTGCTCAAGGCCGACAAAACCTTGGCCGTGACCAGCACCCCCAACCAGGATCACCCCGTTCTGGAAGGCGCCAAACCCATTTTGGCCCTCGACGTCTGGGAGCACGCCTACTACCTGCACTACCAGAACCGCCGTGCCGACTATATCGAGGCGTTCTTCTCGGTGGTCAACTGGGGCAAGGTGCGCGAAGTGTACGAGGAAGCGCTGAAATAACCCGGGAATGACCTTTCGGCGGATCGTCCGGACCCTGGCCCTCCTGCTGCTCCTGCAGGGGGGCCTTTTTTCTCAGACGGCGGTGCTCACGGTGACGTTTGTCGACGTGGGACAAGCCGATTGTGTGGTGGTGCAGCAGGGTGACCAGGCCTTGCTGGTCGACGCCGGTAACAACGGCGACCGCGAGGTGGTGCTGGAAACCTTGGCGCGCCTGGGTGTTACCCGCTTGGTCGCTGCCGTGGGCACCCACGTCCACGAGGACCATATCGGCTCGCTCGACGCGGTGCTCGCCACCCTCCCCGTGGGCACGTTCTACTTTCCGCGCCAAACTTCCACCACCAAAACCTTCCGCGATCTGGTGACCGTTGTTCGCGACAGAGGTCTCAAACTCACCGTTCCCCACCCGGGCGAAGGGTTCGACTTGGGTCTGGCGCGCGTGCAGTTCCTGTCGCCGGCCCGGGCCGACTACGAGGAAGCCAACGACTTCTCGGTGGTTCTGCGCGTCACCTTCGGTTCCACGGCCTTCCTTTTCACCGGTGACGCCAGTCTGGAAGCCGAGGCCGAGATGGTGGCTTCAGGACTCCCTTTGGCGGCCGACGTGCTGAAGGTGGGGCACCACGGCAGCGCCACGGCGAGTTCGGCGGCGTTTCTGCGGGCAGTGAAGCCCCGGTGGGCCGTCATTTCGGTGGGGAACGACAACCACTACGGGCATCCCACCGCCGCCGCCCTCGGCCGACTCGCCGCCACCGGCGCGAAAGTCCTTCGTACGGATGCGGCGGGTACGATCACCGCGGTCAGCGACGGAACCGCGGTGACGGTCGCCAGCGCACGCTAGCCTAAGCCCACAGGTCTTTGGTCAGCGCTTCCACTTCCTTCTGGCGTCGCAACGTCTCGGACGGATCAAGCCGGTAACCGTCTTTTCCGTGTCGGAGCACGTCGCCGGGTTTGGCTCCGGCCGGAAGCTCGACCAAGGGCACGTCGCGGGTCTGGCGCCGCGCGTTTTCGCAGACGGCCCAGTCGCCTTCCAACCTGTCAATCACCCACACCAAAGGCACCTCCCGCAGGGCAAACACCGGCGGAACCGAAAACGTCCGGGGAAACGAAACCATGGCAACCCTCCGGTCTCTGAGACCGGGCGAGAGGGTTCCCTGCTTCAAAAAGTGAGCTCAAGAAGCGAAAAATCGTCGTCAAAGTGGTCGACTCCCGACAGTCCCTGAATCTGGTTGAACACGGCCTGAACGGTGGACGCGTCTCCGGCTTCGTGGGCCTGGTAGGTGAGCATTTCGGTGAACTCGCGGAACACCAGCATTTTGCCCGTGGTCTTGCGGATTTCGTACACGCCGTCGCTGAACAGGTAGAGGCGGCTGCCCGTGGCAATGGTCGTCAGCTTGTTCTCGTATTCGTAAGTCTCGTCGACACCGATGAT
>JFJP01032291.1_pt1 | contig 16336 bp, 15 predicted proteins | sample 431651 | NCBI WGS metagenome assembly JFJP01 (sample SAMN02602958, study PRJNA72255) | Microbial mat metagenome, whole genome shotgun sequencing project. | biome: fresh water; feature: sink hole; material: water; isolation source: purple microbial (photo- and chemosynthetic) mats found in... | reverse complement strand
AAACCCAGTACACTTATAATGGCGTAATTTTACGCGGTTTGCGTGATCCACTCGCGCCTGCGCCGGACGAATTTTTAGAGCAATTTCGCTTGAGTAGCGATGATGTGCAAGCTCATTGGTCATCTTATCAAGATTTATCCGCCGAATTTGTTGAGAAACGACTTCGCCTGTGGCTGAAACCGCCCGCGACGGTAAAATTATCAGTGCGCGATAATATTTTATATATCAGTGGCTTGGCTGAACAAGTGTGGATTGACAAAGCGATGAGTACCGTAGGTATGTTTGGCATTATCGAAGTGCGTAGTGAATTGCTGGTCACCTCCCACGTCGGTACATTCCAAAGTGATTGAAGATATTCTCTATTTACGCGGACACGCGCCGTTGAGTTGGAAAGAACGTGCTGCTCAAGTGGTGACTGCGGTGCCGGACTTGAAACAGGTGAATTTGACTGAATTGTTAGATACAGACAGTTTTTTACTACAACAAGCAAAATCGTTGCTCAATCCATCAGAACAGGTTGATTTAACAGTTAAAGATGCCGTGTTGACCTTGCGAGGACGGATTGATACCGCACATTTTGAAGCGATTGCGAAGAAACTTCCGGCGTTAAAAGGGTTTACGAAAATTGATGATGGTTACTTGTTGAATGAGGAAAAAATTCAGAAATTGGTTCAAACGGTGGAAAATAGTTTTATACACTTCCTAGACGATGTGCAAATGGCTGCGAATCAGGAGGAGAAATTACAAACATTACTCACTACATTAAAATCGCTTATTGTAGCGCATCGCCAAGTGCCAGTTCAGTTTCAACTCATTGGTTATACGGATGGAACCGGCACACGCACCTACAATATTGATCTCAGTGAACGGCGAGCGCGAGTATTATTTGATTGGTTGATTGTCCATGAAATACCCAAAGATCACCTCCTGACCGTCTATCCCGCGGAAGTTCGTTCCGATGAAACCCGTTCGGACCCGACGCAAAGGAAGGTGAGCGTCCAAGTGATTCGTGCCACACACTAAAAATAATCGTTTGGGCAGTTTTTTTACAATCATTTGTGAAACCAATAGCTTAAAATCTAAAATAAAATTTTAAAACTGTCTGAACTGTGTACTGGAGATTCTATGGCGAGATTAACTTAAAATATAGGTGATATACACTGACCATGCTTCAAAAAAAGGTATGTATGATAGGTGACTTTTCTGTGGGGAAAACCAGTTTGATCTCGCGTTTTGTGAGACAGTCCTTTTCTGAAAAATATCTCACCACTGTGGGCGTAAAAATTGATACCAAGATCGTGGAGTTAGACAAGGAAACGGTGAAATTAATTTTGTGGGATATTGCCGGTAATGATGCACTCACCACAACGGCGATTTCTTATCTGCGTGGTTCAGCAGGATATTTGTTAGTTGTTGATAGTACAAGACTTCCTACTTGGGAAAGCGCGTTGAATCTGCGAGAGGCGGTTGCTGCCCAAATTGGTGAAAAACCTTTTGTAATGCTATTGAATAAAACGGATTTGCAAGAACAGTGGGAATTGGATAAGGAACTGATTCAACAGTATATTACGCAAGGATGGCATATCTTACACACCAGCGCGAAAACAGGCATGAATGTGGAAGAGGCATTTGCGACATTGGCGAATCTAATGGTGCAGGCTTGAAACAAATTTCGGCAAGGTAAAAAAACGGTTGGTCTATATTTTGCCTTGTCAGCGATATCATCAAAGATTTAAATTTTTTCGATCATATCCAACAGAGAGTAACATGTTGATTAAATTGATCTCTAACAACCGACCACCACCCATTTTTCCACTTCTGAAGATAGGGAGAATTTCATGAGTCTGACCATTCCTTTTGCGATTGCACGTTATATTCGTTCTGTCTGGATGTCGAAAACTTCGGTTGCTTATTTGCGTTTAGATAAGGAAGGTAAATTGTTGGAATGGGGCGGAATGCCTGAATATTATGGCTTACAAGATTTGCGTGTAGGACAGGCGGCAATTGAGCAAATTAATTTTTTAGAAGGGATATTTCCGCTGGAAGAGCCAGAAGTTTTGGAATTTTTGCGAACCGGCAGTGGGCGCAGTGCTCATGTTCATTTAGTTCCCTATGAGGATGGGATGTGGGTAGTTTTATTTGATGCCACTTTAGAGCATGATAAACAACAATATACGCACCAACGCTTGAATGAACTATCGTTATCTGCCTATCGACAAACACAAGCCATTGAACAAATGAGAAATCAATTAATTGATCAGGAATTTGGAAAAAAATAGTGGTCAAATAATGATTTTCAGATCGTTTTATTCGCGTCATGCGGTGCTGATGCGTATTTTTTTGAGAATGCAACCAATTAAATTTTTTAGAATCAATTTGTTGCATCTCAATTCAGTCATTTCTACAATTTTAACGGTTGCTGCTGTTTTTCATATCACTGCGCCAATTCATCAATCTTTCTCAAAATCAACAACTCGGACAGTTTTAAAATTATATCTTGATATCAACCAGTGAGCGAATCAGTAAAATGATTATAACTTATTGATTTTGATAAGTAGCTATAAAAAAACTGTCCGAAGTATTGTCAAAATTCAATCGTTATTCTTTTGTAATCTCCGGCGTTTTTTTCACCTCAGTCGTTGCCACCGCTGCGTTGTTATTTGTGGCATTTGGCTCGGTTTTTTTACGGCGTTTATTGCGAGTGGGACGACGATTACGATTGGCAGCTTCTGGCTTTTTCGTATCCGCACCCGTCATCTCCGGTTTATCTACGTCACTTTCCTCTGGCAAATAAGTCGGTTGCACTTTCGCCAATTCTTGAGCCGCCCGACGCGCTGCTTTCACCGTTGCCGATCTGTTGTTTTGTGGCGTATGCTTGCGAGGGCTGGGCGAAGTTAATGCCGATTTATGCTCTGGACTGTTGGTTTTTCCTAACAATCCCCCCCACATCCGTTGCCACCATCCGACAGCAATTGGCGTTTCTTCTTCGAGAATGGGCGGCGGCGGTACAATCCGAGTCACAGCTTTCACTGCGGGTTCTTCCGTATCTTCAACGATGGGCGGTGGCATAAATGGCGTTTCGGTCACAGGTTCATCCACCGGAGTCATCAGTTGATAGCTGGCTTTATCCTCACTCTCTTTTTTCTCATCCAAACGCACTCGTTGCACCCGATACATGGGCGTATCCATAGTTTTGTTTGGAATCAGTAAGATATGAATTTTTTGCCGCGCTTCGATGTCGTAAATGGATTGACGTTTTTCGTTGAGCAAATAAGTCGCCACATCTACAGGCACTTGCGCAATAATGCGGGACGTGTTTTCCTTCATTGCTTCTTCTTCAATGAGCCGCAAAATCGCCAGTGACAATGATTCCACACTGCGAATTGTGCCTTGCCCACTGCACCGCGGACACACCACTTGACTGGATTCGCCCAACGACGGACGCAACCGTTGCCGCGACATTTCGAGCAGACCAAAACGGGAAATTCGCCCCACTTGTACCCGCGCCCGATCCATTTTTAACGATTCTTTCAATCGCCCTTCGACTTCGCGTTGATTACGATGACTGAGCATATCAATAAAATCAATCACAACCAAACCGCCCACGTCACGCAACCGCAATTGCCGCGCCACTTCTTCTACCGCTTCTAAATTAGTATTTAACGCAGTTTCTTCAATATCCACGCCCTTCGTTGCCCGCGCTGAATTGATGTCAATTGCAACCAAGGCTTCGGTATGGTCAAATACAATCGCACCGCCAGAGGGCAATTTAACCTCCCGTTGAAATGCGGTTTCAATCTGACTTTCAATTTGAAAACGAGAAAACAACGGCACTTTGTCCTTGTATAACTTCACTTTTTCAACGTGTTGCGGCATCACTTGACGCATGAATTCAGCCGCTTCGTTAAAAATTTCTTCGTCATCGACCAAGATTTCGCCAATATCTTCACGCAAGTAGTCACGAATGGCGCGGATAATGATGTTGCTTTCTTGATAGATTAAAAACGGTGCAATGCGTTGTTGTGCGGCATTTTCTATCGCTGACCACAATTGCAGCAAGTATTCCAAATCCCAACGCAATTCTTCCGCCGATTTCCCCACGCCTGCGGTACGCAAAATCACTCCCATGCCATCAGGAAGTTCCAACGAATTCATCACTTCCCGCGCCTCCGTGCGATCTTCCCCTTCAATACGCCGTGACACGCCCCCCGCCCGCGGATTATTGGGCATTAACACCAAATATCGCCCGGCAAGACTGATAAACGTGGTCAATGCTGCACCCTTGCTACCCCGTTCCTCTTTATCAACCTGAACAATGAGTTCCTGCCCTTCTCGCAACAAATTTTTGACATTGGCACGAGAATATGATTCCATCGCAGCTTCGTTGCCCTCATCGGCAAGTTCTGGCTTTTTAAAATACCCGCGCGCAATATCCTTGAGCGGTAAAAAACCATGTCGTTCTGCACCATAATCCACAAATGCCGCTTCCAAACTTTGTTCTAACCGAGTGATCCGTCCTTTGTAAATATTTGATTTAGATTGTTTACGCGCTGCGGTTTCGATATCAAAATTATATAACCGTTGTCCGTCAACCATTGCCACGCGTAATTCTTCTGGTTGAGTCGCGTTTATTAATATTCTCTTCATGGTTATGAGTTTCCTTAGTTGAGCGTACCACCACTCACACCATAATTGAGAAAGGTACCGTCGTTTTCAGTGCTATGCAGGACATGTCACCTTTCACCATCCTGCGCTGTCACAAACTATTCTCACCAGAATCAGTTGTAGATAATTTATTGATTATGATAGACTTTTATTGCTTGCCACAGTATTTTCAGACCCAATTCTCAGACCCATAACCTCATTGTTCGCTGCATATCACACCTCAATTGCTCGCGGTATTCTCATAAAATAATGTGTGATTTCGTTGAGAAGGTGATCTTTCATAATTTTTGCCAAATTTTTCAGTCAGCGAATAGAAATGGGATTCTAAAGTCGAGACAGTGCAGGCGCAATTCTATATGCCATGTATTGAGGGAAATTAACCGAGAAAATTGCTGAATTACTTAGTTTTTTCTCGATGTACAACATTTCATTCCATGTTTTATTAAGATAGCAAGGAGCCGGGGAGCAGTTCACTCAATGTATTATCATCAATCGTTCGGACAGTTTCCTAATTGACATCGGAACAAGTTTTGATGATCATTTGCGAAATCAACTGGTTGAAATTTAAATGAAATTTTAAAACTGTCTGAACTGATGATCATCAAAAAATGAGCTATCGCACACGACCCGATATCGCGCTGCGAACTGAATCCTCATGCCGAAATAAACCCGGTGTCAATGTTTTCGCAACGATAACCGCTCTCTGTCTGAATCTGTGCATGTCGCAAGTGCAAGAAAAATGCGTCCAAACGATGCTCAATTTCGTCGAATCAGGTAAAGTTTCAAACTATCGTGACCGTGGCGACTTCAATCAGATTCACAGATAAAATGCTTGTTCCCGTGAAAACAGGAATCGGCGACCGTTGCCATCCGGCTGAAAATATTTCAACTTGCTGTAGTATATGGAAATTATCAACGTTGCTCTATCGACCCCAAAATGTCCCAATAGAATGCTGCAATATCAGTGGCTTATCATTATACTTGATTGGTGAACTCTGAAAACCTAGTTTAAATCAATGCGTTAATTCTCAATCCGTAGCAATGTTTCAGTGCAATATGACGATAAAATCGCACTCTTTTCACCGGCTGTTTTGTCGATTGGATGCGCCTTGATTTTTTTTCTCAACGATAGGAGTATGGTCATCGTTCGATTTAAATGAACAAACTTATCCGCTGTTACAGTTCTGCCAACAACGGCTGACATAAAGATGTCAATCGTAATTAACAGTGCAAACTTGGTTTTAAAGCCAAGTCAGGTCGTAACCAACAAAGCACGTAAAAACAACTTACATGCGCAATTTTTTACTGCTAAACATACTATTAAGAACTTCTCTAAAATTCATATCACTTGGTTTTCGTGATAATAAATTTTAATCGCAAGATTCTGTAAAATTCGTGCTCACTTGATTTTCGTTTTTGACGACTTCATTAAAATCTTTATTTCAAATTGTTGTTCGCAACGGACGGCACCGGAAAGCAGGCAGTTCTCGCGTTGCAAGCCATGTTAGTTTTATATGGCATTGAGACATAAGCCGTTATAAACGATGATTCACTATTGTGAAGCATTTCGGTGACAAGAACTCACTCTTCTGCTTGCCTTGGAGTACGAATTTAAATTTGCACTCTCTCAATAAATTGATTCTTTGAAATTCATAACTAATTGAATATTTTCAATATTGTTTTTATACAGAGAATAGCTGCTGCTTACGTTTGCACAAGTTTATTGAGACAGCTTTGCGTATAATACAATACTTTCGACAAAAAATTGACCACGTTCACATGTCTAATTCTCAACCGCTGTCCTTTCCATACAACATTTACGCGTACTGCCTCCAACTGGAAAATTTGTCACTGGACTACGTTCATCCCGGCATTCAGTTTTTCACGGGAGGAATAAATGAAAATCAACAGGTTATGCCGTCACCGTTGACTCAACAAATCTTACCCGGTTTTGCTACCCCCGCCGATATTTTACTGATTGACGTACCTGCCTCACTTGCCAATGATTTCGCAGCGCAAGGGCACCGAATTACACTGATTTATCAAAATATTGCACGATTTAAATTGGCAAAAATGCAGTTGAATGTCTCCATTGTAGCACAACAGCAAAAAATCACAGAACTAGCGACGACCTCAACTTATACTCATCTGATTTATTGGGAGAACGGTAACACATTCGATGGCTTAACTTTGTTCAACGCTGCACATAACTTATTAAATCTCAATGGAAAATTATCAGTTATTGGTAGTTTTAGCCTCCAACGTACTGCGCAGCAAGGATTAGATGATTTTGCCCTACTCGAACACGTCCAAGCCCAAGCCGGACGCTGTGGTTTTACCAAGACGCAACACATCGACTATTCTGAAAATATGTTGCCGTTTTTGAACTTTTGGTTGAATTTATTGCGAAAGCATCATCAAAAGTTATCAAGTGCCTTGCGATTGCCGCATAACCAATTGTCAAATCTCACTTATCAGTTGCAACGCTTGCATTACCAATATGATATTTTAGTACAATCATTTTTAATGCTAGAATTCACCAAAACGCACGTCCCACGCTGGAAAATTACACCGATGACTCCTGACCAGCAGCCAGCAATTTGTGATTTATTCAACAAAGTGTTCGCAAAACCGATGAGCCCGGCTTTTTGGAATTGGAAGTATGGACAAGGGCGTGGTTTGGGGATCACGGCATGGTCGGAAGATCAATTAATTGCGCATTACGGTGGCAGTCTGCGAGAAATTTTGTATTTTGGTCAGCCAAAAACTGCAGTACAAATCACCGACGTGATGGTGTTATCGAAAGAACGCGGTGTTTTGACTCGGAAAGGGGCTTTTTTTCTGACAACTGCTAGTTTTTTAGAATATTATATCGGCTACGGCGTAAAAACGTGGATAGGATTTGGTTTTCCGAGTCGTCGTCATGTGCAATTGGCGCAAAATTTACATCTGTACGCACCCGTGGGCGAAGTGGTTGAATTACGCTACCCTAGCCTTGAAAATCTACCAACCCTGTCGCGACCTTCAGAACTGATGCCTTGGCGAGAAAAGTTCTCATTTCGTGGTCTAGCGCGGCGGTGGCGAACGAAGGCGTGGAATAAAACAAAATTGGTTCATAACTTGTGGATAGAAATGGCAAATTGTCTGAATCAGTCCCTCGTTGGGGTGCGCGATTGGCAACGGGTGCACTATCGTTATTAGCGCATTGTTGCCTTAGTGGTGCTGCATTTTGAAGGTGAATTGTGTAAACTGATGGATTTCATCGGACATTTGGATTATGTTCCCTTGGCTGTACAACATGTGCGTCATTTAGCCCAACAACGCGGTATTGCGCAAATCAGTTTGTGGATAACTGAGCATTTTATCTCCACTTTTCCCGCTCGTGACCGCACCCAATTGACTTTGGAAATTGCCGTGCCCCACAACATTTGGACGCAGACTTTTCCCCCTTCTGACGTGGCTGAACGATGGTGGTTGATGGCAGGTGATACGGATTATTTATGACAACGAATTCATTTGAATGGTTTATTGACGAATTTTGTTATTTTCGTGGCGTGATTTATTTGCGCGGCTGGGCGTTTCATTCTCAATTAGCGATACGGGAATTTGGCTATCAACTGCCCGGTCAATCATACCAACGTTTAGAAGGTTATGGACGAGAAAGCGGCGATGTGGCAGCCCATTACGGCGTGAATCATGCACAACATTGTCGTTTTCTCACCTCAATTCCGCTGAATCATCAAGACCTTGCGCTCCAAATTTGGTTGGTCTTCGTGCTTGAAAATCAAACTACAGTGGTTATCGAAAATTTGACGGAAAAAGCGGTGCAAACCGATGCGTATCATGCGTTGTTGCGAAAATTTTTTATGCAATTACAACGGCTTGATCAGGGTACCGTGCTGGAATTGGGTTCACGGGCGCGTTCTGGATTAAGCCGGCGTGATATTGTACCGTCGCATTTGAAATATGTGGGCATGGATATTTTAAGCGGTGAAAATGTCGATGTGGTGGGGGATGCACACCATTTGGGTCACTTATTTCCTACCTGCCATGTTGATGCGATATTTTGCATTTCCGTGTTTGAACATTTACTTATGCCGTGGAAAGTGGTGCTAGAAATGAATCAAGTGTTGCGAGTGGGTGGATGGGTGATGATAGCGACACATCAAACATGGGCAATTCACGATGCACCTTGGGATTTCTGGCGATTTTCAGATCAAGCATGGCGCGGATTATTTAATGAATTCACAGGCTTTGAAATTATTGACACTGCCCTAGGATTGCCTGCGTCGGTGGTGGCGCATCATCTGTCCGTGCCAACCTTGTATTTGGAAAGCCAACCGGCATACTTGGGTTCTGCGGTGTTGTGTCGTAAAACGCATGAAACTTCATTGAGTTGGACGGTGGATGTGCAAAAACTCACTCGTGATATTTATCCTGCGTGATGAGAAAATTGAACTCATTCCTTTTTATCAATTAATTTTTACGCCTATTCCTTACTCGTATGGCATTACCCGTTAAGATTCAGACAAAGTAGATTGTGCAAGGTAAAAATGGTAAAATGTTTTTAACTTGTTGAACAAACAATGGATTCATCGTAACATTTTGTGGCGAGTTTTGGTAGATCAACCATGATTTTTTAATGACAGTGAATGAACATGGTAAGTCAATTAACTTTTGTCGAGAAAGAATAATCGGAGAAAACTGATGATTGGTGACATTTTTTTACTTATTGGTGCGTTATTTTTATTTTTAGGCGCGCTCGGTTTGCTGCGAATGCCCGATGTCTATAACAGATTACAAGCAGGGACAAAAGCAACCACCTTGGGTTCACTCGCTGTTTTAATCGGGGTTGGTTGCTATCATCCTGAATGGACAGCGAAATTATTGCTAATTGCATTTTTTATCCTGCTCACTTCGCCGGTCAGTTCTTCCACCATCGCACGCGCCGCGTATTTAAATGGGATTCGTCCATTTGTATTGAAATCGAAAGTGGATGCATCGTAAATTTTATCAGTAATTCTCAATATGAAAATAATCTCGAAAATATTCAATGTGTTATAATTTTTGCAAAATTAGGGACATTGTTGATAACTCATTGAATTATAGCGAATTCAAGTTTTCATACTGAGAATTACAGCATGGTTTAAGAGGTTTGTATGGCATACCGTGATTTTACTTTTAAGCATTGTAGAAACGGATTTATTTTCATCTGTAACCTATTGTAAAATAAGTGATTTTTTGGAAGAGACCTTAAAAGAAAATGTGCCGCTAATAACGGTCCTACTATTGACCATTCTTTATCGGTTAAGTCTCTTGTGTATGACATTTGAGTCCTCCTCTTTTTGCCTTGCTTTATTATCTTACTTTTAATGATTTTAAACCAGTTCTATAATTATCATAATTATTTATTTGACTTTTTCAATCTTTAATGTGCTACAATCTTTACTACCTCAAATTACTACTTAATGGAGAGTCAGTATGAAAAAGCATTTAAGCAGGTACAATCGCAGCTTGATATTTTTATTCTTGTTCAGTGGCATACTGAGTTCCGCTCACGCTGCCATTGGTGACATTACCACCGTGTTGGGCAGTGGTGCCGCCGGTTACAACGGAGATGATTATTGGGGAAGCGACGGCTATTCTCAAATACAACTGAATAAACCCAGTTACGTTCTTGCCCATCAAAGTGGTATCTATGTTGTTGATACTTTCAATCAACGGATACGTCGTACTTCTTCAACCCCTTATCCTAACGCCGTAACAGTGGCGGGCGAAATTAATACCCAAAATATCCGCAAAGGTTTTTCTGGCGACGGTGGACCAGCAACTCAAGCCTTGCTGAATAATCCTTGGGCAGTTGCGCTTGATAAACACGGAAATTTATACATTGCCGATGCCGATAACCATCGTATTCGTAAAGTCGATACGGGCGGTACGATCACGACAGTTGCAGGAAATGGCACACAAGGCAGTGCTGGCGATGGCGGGGTGGCACTCAATGCGGAATTGGATTATCCAGACGGGGTGGCTATTGATGGTTTTGGGAATTTATACATTGCAAATGTTGGCAGCAATACCATTCGCAAAGTCGATACCGCAGGTACGATCACTCGAGTGGCAGGTACGACCGGGCAAGCGGGATTCAGCGGCGACGGCGGACGGGCAATTGAAGCCAAATTAAATGCTCCCAAACGTGTCACAGTCACCAGCACGGGTATTATTTATGTGGTTGACAAAGGCAATGATCGCATTCGTAAAATTGATACCAATGGCATTATCACCACTGTTGTTGGCAATGGCAAGGGCTATGGCGGAGATGGCGGTTCAGCCACCGGTGCTTTATTAAATTCTCCTAGCGATGTTGCCATTGACAGCAGCGGTAATTTATTCATTGCAGACACGGAAAATCATCGGATTCGCAAAGTCGATGCAGTCACGAATAATATCTCCACCATTGCCGGTTCGTTAAAAGGTTATGGTGGTGACAAAGGGCGAGCGACCTCAGCACAACTGAATTATCCTGACAGTGTCGCAGTCGATAGATATGGCGATTTGTATATTGCAGATACCGATAATCATCGGGTGCGTAAAATCGAAGGAGCCGCTTCACCGAGTGCCAGTGGGGGAGTCTCTGTCGGCAAAACATCCACAACTGAAGATAACTTATGGATGAAAGTTATGATTCAAACTGTAGATCGGGGACCCATCGAAGCGGTTTGGAAACAAGGCGGGGATTCAAAAACCTCGCAAGGCGACCGGGTGATTTGGGGTTATTTTTACGCTGACCCAAAGGATGTCGGTTGGGGTTATGAGCAAAATCCAGATTTGTTTGTCAAAGTTTGGTATGACCACAGCGGACGCATCGACGTGAATTTCTTTCATGTTTCCGTACCAGATATTGAAGTTTACAGTGCTATTCGTGAAATAAGCAAAGTATCCTACAGTCGCAGCACCATGAACAAGCGTTATGTGCGCCACACCTACAGACCGAGCGAAAATGTGTCAGAAGCAGAAGTCGCAGACACCGCTGAAAGTGCCGTGTTATCGGTTAAAGACAATCCTACTCGCAATCCACTCCCATTCTACAATTTAGGCGCGGGCACGTTGATTCAAACTGTCGAAAAAGGTGCGATCAATGGCTTGTTTAAATTGGGCGGTTCCGGCAACACCTCCGCAGGGGATCAAGTGGCTTGGGGCTTCTTTTACGCCAATCCGACCGATGTCAATTGGGGAAGTTCTGACAATCCCGATGCTTACGTCAAAATGTGGGTAGATCACAACGGACGCATTGATATCAATTTCTTCCATGTTTCCGTGCCTGATATCAAGGTGACTTCTGGACATGACCGTTATGAAAAACAAGGCTTAATCACCATGTCACAGCGTTACACTCGTCACGAATATAAGAAATAGTTAAACCCATCCAGCCCGTGTAGGGGATACAGTGTCATGCACCGAATATATTAAAAATTCAAAGGTGTATGACGCTTCGCTTATATACCCTACACGGGCTACCCTCCTCCTCGATTTTACCCTCTCCTCGCAAAATGTCAAACCGGTTCCATACGCCTAATTCTCTTACTTATCTTGCTTTTTCCTCAAGTCAATGGTTTTGCAATTCATGGTGATGAGAAAATAATTTTCGTTAAATCAATTGGCTATCATCAAAAAATTTTTTATGTTACCAGATAAAATGAGAATCAACCGCAGAATCGCAATTCTCAAATTTAACTTTTTAACTGATTTAAAATGTTCGCCAAATTGCCCAGCACGTTTTTTTAACTGTATGAACTTAACATAAAAATCGTCTATAATGAGATGTTGGCTGTCCGTGACAGCAGTCTGAGTTGAACCGGCTAAAATTTTGCATCTCTCATAGATAGTTAATCAAATTACAGGTGAAATATGTTGGTAGCTTTTTTGATGACCTTGACGACCGTCGCATTTATGATTTCTGCACTGTTGACTCAACATCTCAGTCGCCCTCAAGCCTTTATTTACATTATAGATATTCCAAACGCCCGTTCCTTGCATCAACAACCTACGCCATTGAGCGGGGGAATTGCCGTATTGGTGGCGTTCATTTTGACCAGCATCGTTGCTTGTACGGTTTTTATTCCACAGAATGAAGATATTTTATGGATTGGCGCGGCGGTATGCGTGGTAGCGGCAATTTCGCTATTAGACGACTATCGCACTGTGGCTGCCAAATATCGCTTGTTAGTACATTTTTCTGCGGCACTTTTGCTTTTATTTCAAACTGATCTGTGGATTGAAACTATCAATTTTGCTGACCTTCAGTTGCCATTATCCTCATTTTGGCAAGTTACCTTATCGCTCCTTTTTGTGATATGGATGATTAACTTATACAACTTCATGGATGGAATGGATGGATTTGCCGGCGGCATGGCAGTGATGGGTTTTGGAAGTTTTGCACTTTTGGGATGGTTTGCCAACGATATCTCTTTCACTGTCTTGAATTTATTGGTTGCCAGTGCTGCCACAGGATTTCTGGTGTTCAATTTTCCCCCAGCACGAATTTTCATGGGTGATGTTGGTTCATCCAGTTTGGGATTGCTCGCTGCGGCATTCAGTTTATGGGGCAATCAAGCCGGTATTTTTCCTTTATGGATCGCCATTTTATTATTTTCCTCCTTCATTGTTGATGCTACCGTGACATTATTGCAACGTTTGGGACGGGGCGAAAAAATTTGGCAAGCCCATCGAACCCATTATTATCAACGGCTTGTACAATTGGGTTGGGGACATAAACGCACTGTGCTTTGCGAATATGGTTTAATGTTTGCTTGCGCTGTGTCAGCGATCATCGCAAATTTCTTATCCTCCACAATGCAGATATCTATCATGTTGATTTGGTTAGGAATTTATGTGATATTGATGAACGCCATTGATCGCTTAGAACAGCAACGAATCACGTCTCGTGCTTAAATTGAATGAGATACGAATGAGCCCCCTGTCATGAAATTAACGCATCGCACGGTAGGAAATGTGCATATACTTGAATTTTCTGGAAATTTGATGCATCATGATGTCGCTCATGTCACGCAGCAATTGCACCAAATCGTCCCCCTTCATTCAATATCGTGGTTGATTGATTTGACTGAATTACAACAGATTGATATTCATGGTTTATCGGTATTGTTGATCATGTCGAAACTCGCACAGTCAACTGGGGGAGAGGTGGTGCTTTTAAATCCTAACGAAATAGTACAAAAATTACTCATGCTCACCGATTTACATCGTCTTTTTGCCATTTATGCAGATAAAACAGCCGCATTGGCAGATTTGACCCAGCATTCACTCTCGCTCAAATAAATTCAATAGTAGCAATCTCATGATGAGTCTATATCATAATTTTTCATGGATTTGGTGGTTAGGTTGGGGAATTCTCCTCGTTCTCAGTGGCTGTTCGACCACAACAAAGGTAGAAATTCCACCGAATTTTAAATTGCCAGAACCGCGCGCCGCGTTCACTCCCACCCCCAGTCAACCGTTGTTAAACTTTGAATCTGAAGTCAAAGATGATGGTAACTATCGTTTGGGCGCGGGCGATCAGCTGACGATTGAAACTTGGGGTTATCCCGAACTGTCGGGCGCGCATACCATTGGTCCCGATGGACGAATTACGCTGCCACTGGTGGGTCCCTTCAAAGCAGTTGATTTATCACGAGAACAAGCCGCCCACGCGATTAAAACCAAGTTAGCCCCCTATTATCAAAGTTTAACAACCACCGTGCGCGTCGATAAATATGCCTCCAACCGAATTTTAGTGTTGGGTCGCGTGGTCAAGCCCGGCGAAGTGCAATTTGGCAACACCGCGCCTACCTTATTGGAATCTATCGCATTAGCCGGCGGACTGTCCAGCACTCGCAAGGCAGAAAGCGGCGAAACCCTGCCATATACCCGTTGTGCGGTATTTCGTGGGCGCGACAAAGTGGCATGGATTGGTTTAGAACCCTTGCTCACCGGCAAAGATTTATCGCTCAACATCAAATTACAGCGCAACGATATTGTCTATGTGCCTGATTTAGAAGAACGTTTGATTTACGTGTTGGGCGCGGTCAGCCATCCCGGTGCATTCACACTCACTCCGAATATGTCATTTTTAGAAGCTCTTTCTAAAGCCGGCGGTCCCACCGAAGATGCCGCACCAAGTAAAATCAACGTGATCCGGCTGCAACAGGGCAGCAATCAGCAATTTGATTTAGACGCATTGTTGAAGGGACAGACGCAATTGAATGTTGCATTACAAGAAGGCGATATTTTGTACGTGCCAACTAATACCATTCGTGATATTACTTATGTGACTCAAATATTGAATCCATTCAGCACGTTGCTCAATATTTACGCGAACGTTGAAAGTATTCGCGCCAATGTACGGTTGCGGCGGATAGAAAACGAACAAGATAAAATTGAAAGTGATCGCGCTGCCTTGCAAAAGCAACAAGACGAAATTAATCAAAAACTTCTCGAAAACTCAGGTGTCGAATAATGTCATCAGCTTCGTTGCAAGAACAACCCACCGTATCGACCGGTCGTTTTAAGCCGCTGGTGATTTTGCGTCGCTATCTTTTTCTGATTATCCTGTTGATTACGCTAGGAACATCGGTCGCTGTGCCGCTATTTTTATGGAAACTATCGTTTGTCTATACCGCGATTTCCTCTGTTATCGTGTCGCCCAAATTCGTCAACAATCTGATTACTGATCGCACCCTCGATTTGAATGCCAATGAGTACGTGTTATTTACCGAGCAACAATCACGGTTAATCACCAATCTCCAGTTATTGCATCGGGTGTTAAGCATTCCTGAAGTCAAAGCCAAATGGATGCAACCCAATGAATCTATTGAGGCTGCGGTAGAGCGATTGCGAACTTCGATGGTGGTGGATGCCAAGCCGCGTTCCACTTCGTTTGTGACGGTGAGCTTAAATTCAGAAAATCCCGACGGTTTAGACGTGGTGCTGAATGCGGTGATGCGTGCTTATTTGAAAGAAACGCAGTCTTCAATATTTTTTGAAAGTAATGAGCGAATTCATTGGCTTAAACAAAAACGTGACGAATTACTCAACTACATTCCCAAATTACGCAACTTACGCATGAATATTGGCAATGAGTTGGGAGTCACCACATTTAAAGAAGATAGTCTCAATCCTTACGACAATATCTTGATTCAAAGCACCGCCGCTGCGACCGAAGCCCAACGTCATCGGGTGGAAGCCGAAGCCTTGATGGATTCTCTGCAAACGAAGGAAGGTTTGAAAGGGGAAGCGACTTTAAATTCATTGGTTTACGAGCTTGTGAATGCCGATCCGCTCTTGAAAGATTTTAAATCATCCTTGGTCAAACGGCGGGAAGAATTAACCACGCAAATTCTCACTTTGACTTCCGAACATCCGGCGCGTAAGAAAACCGAGCAGGAAATCGCCAAAATTGACCGAGATTTGAAGGCGGCGGAAGAAAAACTTTGGGAAGAGACTCGTAACGCATTGTTAGGTAAGTATCAAGCAAAAGTGAATCAAGCCCAACAGGTGGAAAAAGCCTTAACTGAACAGGTCGAAACGCAACGGCAGCAAGCCACGCATTATGCCACTCGCTATAATGAGGCTTTGACCTACACACGCGATATTGATCGAGCTTACAAGCAGT
>JFJP01038665.1_pt1 | contig 16337 bp, 6 predicted proteins | sample 431651 | NCBI WGS metagenome assembly JFJP01 (sample SAMN02602958, study PRJNA72255) | Microbial mat metagenome, whole genome shotgun sequencing project. | biome: fresh water; feature: sink hole; material: water; isolation source: purple microbial (photo- and chemosynthetic) mats found in... | reverse complement strand
AATTTAGAAACCATTTTTCGAACTAAAAACGGAGCTCTTATCCCGTCTATTATGTCGGCTAAAATTATAGAGATTGATAACATACCTCACATTTTATCTGTTACAAGAGATATTTCCGAACGGAAAAAATTTGAAGACCAGATAATTCAAAAAAATGATGAATATGAGGCTTTAACTGAAGAGTTGCGACAAACCAATGATGAGCTTTTAACTGCTAAAGTAAGAGCTGAAGAAAACGAGAAGAGAATTATATTTCAAAATCATGAGATAGAATTAAACAATAATAGATTAGAAAGTTTATTAAAAATTTCCCAATATCAAACGAATTCTGTACAAGAACTTTTAGATTTTGCTTTGCATGAAGCAATAAAACTAACCAATAGTAAGATTGGTTACATATATTTTTACAATGAAGATAATAAACAATTTAGTTTAAATACCTGGTCTAAAGATGTAATGAAAGAGTGCGCCGTAATGCACCCTCAAACTATATATGATTTAGATAATACAGGCTGTTGGGGCGAAGCTGTACGCCAACGAAAACCTTTTATAATTAATGATTATCAGAAAGAAAATACTCATAAAAAAGGTACGCCTCAAGGACATGTTAAACTTGAAAAATTTCTCACGATTCCAGTTTTTATCGATAGTAAAATTGTTGCTGTTGCCGGTGTCGCAAATAAATCTCAAGATTACGATAATGCTGATATCAGACAGCTTTCATTGCTAATGGATAGCGTTTGGAAAATTTCAGAAAGAATAATTCTTATAAAAGATTTAACAATAGCCAAAGAAAAAGCTGAGGAAAGTGACCGACTCAAATCTGCTTTCCTTCATAATATGAGTCACGAAATTCGTACCCCAATGAATTCAATCATGGGTTTTGCCGGTATTCTTCCTAAATATATAAATGATAAAGAAAAAACTGAAAAATTTATTTCTATAATTAATCAAAGCTGTACTGATTTGCTCGTAATAATTGACGATATTCTCGATGTAGCCAAGATTGAAGCAGGCTTACTTAAAATAAATAATGAGCGTGTAAACATATTAGAGGTCTTAAATGAATTAGAACTCATATATAATCAGCAAAAAAAGAAATTGGGCAAGCAAAATATACTGCTTTCTTTATCTATACCTGATTGGATTGCTGAATTAAATATTACTTCAGATAAAAGCCGATTAGCCCAAATTTTTAATAATCTTCTTAATAATGCTTTGAAATTTACTATGCAGGGGAAGGTTGAATTTGGAATTAGTAGGGTAACAGAAAACCAAGTTGAATTCTTTGTATCTGATACCGGTATTGGAATACCCGAAAGCAAGTATGAAAAAATATTTGATCGTTTTATGCAAGTGCAAAATGATGTGAAATTAGTTTCTGCTGGTAATGGTTTAGGATTAACTATTTCTAAAGCTCTCGTAAATTTATTAGGGGGCAATATTTGGTTACAATCTGAAGTAGGAATAGGTTCTATTTTTTATTTTACCATACATACAGCTACTGAATTGGAGGGCAAAAAAACTGTTATACCTTCATTAAATATACCTATGGAGGCTTCTTTTCAAAATAAAACAATATTAGTTGTTGAAGATGATGAGTTCAATAGAGTGTTATTAAATGAAATACTTGATAATATAGGATTTAATCTTCTTTTCGCTAAAAAGGGTTCAGAAGCAATTCGATTATATTTATCTGAGAAGCCTGATCTTATTTTAATGGATATTGGTTTGCCTGATATGTCTGGATATGATGCCATCGAAAAAATATTATCAAATAATTCGAATGCTAAAATTATTGCTCAAACAGCTTATGCCAGCCCATCTGATAAAAACAAAGCATTACAATCTGGATGCATTGACTATATTAGCAAACCCCTAAAATCTGATGCATTAATTGATATCATAAAAAGACATATTTAAATTCATTGATCCTGCATTTGAAAACTTAGTATATATGGCAATCAATAACGAAGAACTAAATAAACTCTTTGAAAAGTTAGAAAATTTATTAAAAAGACAAGAAGATTTTTCTAAAGAAATTAATAGTTTACAATTTGAAATAAACAATCTTAAAACCTCAGAACCTAAGATAACTGAAAATATTGAGTTGAGACCAGACGTTTCTATTTCGATAACTGAAAAACCCGAAGTGATTCAAAAGACAGAACCGTCAATTAACAATGCACCAAAGGCGAAATCAGACCTTGAAAAATTTATTGGTGAAAACTTAATCAATAAAATAGGTATTGCTATAACGATAATTGGCGTTGCTATTGGCGCTAAATATTCCATCGAAAATGATCTAGTTAGCCCATTAACGCGAATAATTCTCGCTTATCTGTTTGGCATCGGACTACTTGTTTTTGGTATGAAGCTTAAAAATAAATACGAAAGCTATAGTGCCGTTTTGGTTAGCGGTGCAATATCAATAATGTATTTTGTTACTTATTTAGCTTATAGTTTGTATGGGTTTATTCCGCAGTCTTTCGCCTTTATACTAATGCTCATATTTACGATATTTACAGTTATTGCTGCCTTAAATTACAATAAAGTAATTATTGCGCACATTGCTTTGGTTGGCGCTTATGCAGTACCTTTTTTATTGAGCGAGGGTTCCGGTAATGTCCGAATCCTTTTTAGTTACATGCTAATTATCAATACCGGAATACTTGTTATTGCTTTAAAAAAATATTGGAAGTCTTTATCTTATGCCTCTTTTGGTTTCACCTGGCTGATTTACTTATCATGGGTAATTTCAAATTACGATATAGCACAACACTTCAATATGTCATTATTTTTCATGTCTGCATTTTTTATTTTATTTTATATTTCATTTTTAGCATATAAGTTAATTCATAAAGAAAAGTTTGTAATAGACGACATCTTTATCATCATTGCCAATTCTTTAGTGTTTTTCGGACTAGGTTATTTCACACTAGTTCATCATCAAATAGGAAGTCAGTTGCTTGGATTATTTGCGCTAGGTAACGCAATCATTCATTTCATTGTAAGTGCTATTATTTACCGTCAAAAACTTGCCGATAAGAATTTATTTTTCCTGGTTACTAGTATGGTACTTGTTTTCATAACCGCTGCAATACCCATACAGCTAAATGGAAACTGGGTTACTTTACTGTGGGCTTTCGAAGCAGCTCTGTTATTTTGGATTGGTAGAACAAAGAAAGTACCGTTTTACGAAAAGCTTTCTCTTCCTTTAATCATATTATCATTTCTTAGTATTTTGCATGATTGGTATGTTGCTTATGCTAGTTATGTGCCTCTATTGCCCGAAACAAGATTAATTCCTGTATTCAATAGTAATTTCCTTAGCTCTCTAATGTTTATAGTTGCATTTGGATTTATTAATGTTGTAAATTCTAACAAGAAATATGTTATTTCAGAGCAATCATTAAGTGGTTTTTATAAGGTTATTTCATTTCTTGTTACTGCTATTTTCATTTTTACTTTATATTATATTTTTCGCATCGAAATTTCAACATATTGGAATCAATTATATACCGATTCAGCGCTTACCATAACTTCCGAAAATCCTGATTATCCTTTCATATATTGGAATGATGATCTGAACAATTTTAAATCTTTATGGATTATCAATTATTCACTATTCTTTTTATCAATACTGGTTTTTGTAAATATTAAGAGAATTAAAAATGGTGTATTGACTATAGTAAATCTTGGACTTATTGTTATTGCATTGCTTATTTTCTATACTCAAGGTCTATTTATTATCGGTGAATTGCGCGATAGTTATGTCAATCAAACTTTATCACAATATTACGATAGAGATGTTTTTAACGTATTAATAAGATATGTATCATTATCATTTGTTCTTATTGCGTTTATAGCCATTTATAAAAATTTGCAACAAGATTTGATGAGGTTAAATTTAAGAATGGTATTCGATATATTTATGTATTTTTCTATATTGTTAGTTGCGAGCAATGAATTAGTCAATTGGATGAGTATTTTCGACACAACGCAATCATACAAGTTAGGCATAAGTGTTTTATGGGGGATTTATTCGCTGCTACTTATAATTATTGGAATATGGAAAGGTAAAAAGTATTTGAGAATTTTTGCGATTTCATTGTTCGGAATTACACTTATTAAGCTATTCTTTTACGATATCTCACATTTAAATACTATTTCCAAAACTATTGTTTTTGTTTCACTGGGCGTACTTCTTTTAATAATTTCATTTTTATATAATAAATTTAAAAATCATATCTCAAATGAAGCTAATAACTAGCATATCATTCTTTTTTATTTTTATTTGCCTATTTGCCAATGCTCAAATAAGCAATTATAGATATAAACGCGAAATTGTTGGTGTTTCTGATCAGTGGCATAAAATTATTTTACCAGTTGATATTTTTGGAAAAGTATCACAGGATTTTTCTGATATCCGAATTTTTGGAGTAAATGAAAAAAAAGATACGATTGAAGCACCTTATTTGATTCGATTAACATCCGAATCATTTTTGAGCCAAGAGATTGCTTTTTCTCTAATTAATTCTGCCTATAAAAAAGGTACTTACTATTATACATTTAGTATCCCTGAAAAGAAAACCATTAATGAAATTTTACTTCATTTTGAGTCAGAGAATTTTGATTGGAATGTACATCTTGAGGGCAGTATGAATAACCTCGAGTGGTTTTCTATTATAGAGAATTATAGAATTCTTTCTATTAAGAACGAAAATCTCGATTTTCATTTCACCAAATTGATATTTCCTGACGCTAATTTTCCTTATGTTCGATTAAGTTTTAAAAGTTCTAATAAACCCAAACTTTTGAAAGCTGCTATAATTCGTAATACAATTAATAATGCTGTTTATTACGATTATAAAATAAGTAAAATAGATGTTAAAGATGATAAAAAAGAAAAACTTAGCGAAATAGTTATAGAATTTGCAATGCCTGTTCCTATAAGTAGCATTCAAATAAGTGTTAGGGATCGCTTTGACTATTACCGACCTATTAGCATTCAATATCTTGCTGATAGTGTTAAAACTGAAAAGGGATGGATTTTTAATTATAGCACCTTGTCGTCAGGAATTATTAATTCATTTGAAGATAATAATTTTAGTTTTGATAGCAGAACTGTTCAAAAATTGAGAATTCTCATTAATAATTTTGATAATCAAGCATTAAAATTTGATTCTATTATTGTTAGAGGTGTGGTGCATGAACTTTTTGTCCGTTTTACTGAAGAGGCACAGTATTTTATGATTTATGGTAATCATACTCCACAAAAACCCAATTATGAAATAGATTATTTTGTTGATAAAATACCGTCCAATCCAAAAGTATTACAATTAAAAGAAGAATTATTCATTGGAAAGGCTAAAGTTAAAGAAGTGAATCCCCTTTTTATAAGTAAATTGTGGCTTTGGACTATAATCACTATAATTATTATTATTCTAGGTTGGTTTTCTGTAAAAATGATGTTGAAAAATAAATTTCATTAATTATCTTTAATAACTGTAATTAATTTAAACAGAATGCAAATTATTTATTAATTTTACATTGATTTTAATTCTTCAAACCTTGTTGTAATACAAATATACCATGATATAGAGGAATATTTAAAAAAGTCAATGTCTAAATAATAACAATTATGATAATATGTTAGAAAGAATAATTGATTTTAGTGTAAAAAACAAGCTGATAATTATTCTTTTTACCCTAACTATTGCGGCATTTGGAATATATGCTGTTATCAATATTTCAGTGGGAGCAGTGCCCGATATAACAAATAATCAGATTCAAGTAATTACCACTTCCGGAAATTTATCTACCCAAGAAATTGAACAGTTTATTACTACACCCGTGGAAATGGAGATGGCCAATTTGCCTGGCGTCAAGGAAATTCGTTCCATATCTAAATTTGGTATTTCTGTAGTTACTGTAGTTTTTTCTGAAAAAATGGGAACATATTTGCCTAGGCAGCTTATTGCTGAAAAAATTAAAACTGCCTCTGCTAACATCCCTGAGGCATATGGTTCACCAGAAATGGGTCCTATTACAACCGGTTTAGGCGAAATTTATCAGTACATTATTGATATTAAGCCTGAATATAGAGCGAAATACACTCCAATGGATTTAAGAACTATTCAGGACTGGATGGTTAAAAGAAGATTATCGGGTATAAATGGTGTAGTGGAAATAAATAGTTGGGGTGGGTTTTTAAAACAATATGAGGTTTCTGTCCTGCCTTCTCGAATTAAAAGTCTCAATATAAGTTTACTGGAGGTCTTTAATGCACTCGAAAACAATAATAGTATTTCGGGTGGTTCCTATATCGAAAAAACAAATCAAAGTTATTTTATAAGGGGCGATGGACAAGCAAGGTCTTTAGAAGATATTGAAAACATTTTGGTTAAGAATAATGCGGGCACGCCAATTCTTATAAAAGATTTGGCTAATGTTAGATTTGGTTATGCCAATCGTTTTGGCGCTATTACTGCTAATGGAAAGGGCGAAACAGTGTTGGGTCAAATTATGATGTTAAAAAATGCCAATTCTAAAAATGTTATTAATGAAGTAAAAGCAAGGGTAAAGGAAATTCAGAAAAATTTGCCTGAGGGTATATTTATAAATCCTATCCTCGAAAGAAGCGAACTGATTTCTAAAACTTCGTTTACCGTAATTGAAAATCTATTTCTTGGCGCTATAATAGTGCTTTTAATCATTATTTTACTTTTAGGAAACTTTCGATCGGCACTGGTTATTGCATCTATGATACCTTTGGCGTTATTGTTTACTATTGGAATGATGTTCATTTTTGGTATCGATGCTAATTTAATGAGTTTAGGAGCACTTGATTTTGGAATAATCATTGATGGCGCTGTAATTATTGTAGAATTTATTGCTATAAAAATGGCTTTGCAAAAAGATGAAATTCTCATACTTCAAGGTGGCGACCGCCAATCATTAATGGATAAGATTTCAATATCCGGAGCTTCAAGAATGATGAATTCTGCCATTTTTGGACAGATAATTATTCTTATTGTTTTCATTCCCATTTTGTCTTTAAGCGGTGTTGAAGGAAAAATGTTTCGCCCAATGGCTTTGTCATTTTCTTTTGCCATACTGGGTGCAATGATATTAGGATTTACATGGCTGCCAGTAGCTGCTTCACTTTTCTTAAAACCAAACAAAAGCAATAAACAAAATTTTTCTGATTGGTTGATGCTCAAATTTCATCAATCGTATTACCCTGTTATTAAATGGGCATGTGGTCATAAACGCATAGTGCTTGGTACAGCAATTGTTTCGCTAATTCTTACAGGATATGTTTTTACACGTATTGGGGGCGAATTTGTTCCTACACTCGATGAAGGAGATTTTGTGATTCAACCTGTTTTAAAAACAGGAACTTCGCTCACAAAAACGGTAGAAATGACTACCAAAATGGAGAACATATTAATTGAAAAATTCCCCAATGAAGTAGATCAAATTGTTTCCCGCATCGGAGCTGCTGAAGTACCCACCGATCCCATGTCGATGGAGGAAATTGATATGATTATTAAGCTTAAACCTAAGAAAAAATGGACTACTGCTTCTAACAAAGAAGAACTTGCCGATAAATTTAAAGAAGCACTTTCAATAATTCCAGGAGTTGAATATGAGTTTACACAACCCATAGAAATGCGATTCAATGAATTAATTACAGGAGTGCGATCTGACATTGCCATAAAAATATTCGGTGAAGACCTCGAATATATCAACCAAAAAGCACTAGAAATAAAAAATCTTATTAGCGATGTTCCGGGTGCAAGTGATATAATTATGGAGAAAACTGCCGGTTTGCCCCAAATTAAAGTTAAATACGATAGAACCAAAATAGCCCATTACGGTGTGGATATTAATACTCTTAATACATATTTAGCGGCTGCATTTGGAGGGAAAACAGCAGGTGTGATTTTTGAGGGCGAAAAACGATTTGATATGGTGATGCGATTTGATAGTCAAAACAGAACAGATATTGACGATATTCGCCAACTTCATGCACCTGTTTCAACCGGACAACTTATTCCGTTAAGTGAGCTGGCTGATATTCAATATACGCAAGGACCTGCCAAAATTTCACATGATAATGCACATCGCAGGGTTGTTGTTAGTGTTAATGTTCGCAATCGCGACTTAAAATCAGTTATTGTTGATATACAACAAAAAATTGATAAAAATATAAAACTAAAAGCTGGCAATTATATTCAATACGGGGGCCAATTTGAAAATTTACAAAATGCTACCAATCGTTTATTGATTGTTGTGCCGATTGCCTTATTGTTGATTTTCATTTTTTTGCATTTTGCATTCAAATCGTTTAAAGATGCAGTTATGATTTTTACTGCAATTCCTTTAGCTACCGTGGGTGGAGTATTTTTACTTTATTTTAGGGGAATGCCTTTTAGCGTTTCCGCGGGTATCGGTTTTATCGCACTCTTTGGTATTGCTGTGCTTAATGGTATAGTTCTTATTGAACATTTAAAGGAGTTACAGCATCAGGGCATGACAAATATTCGTGAATTAATCCTCACGGGCACTAAAAACCGCTTGCGACCAGTATTACTCACTGCTGGAGCAGCTGCCATGGGCTTTTTACCCATGGCTATTTCAACTGGTGCGGGTTCCGAAGTTCAACGACCACTTGCTACCGTAGTAATTGGTGGACTCATTACCTCAACCATGCTAACCATGATTGCTTTGCCTTTACTCTTTGAAATCTTTTATAATGTGAAGGAAATTAAATTTTTTCCTTTGCGGTTTATTCGCTCCAAAACATTTATTTCTCTGATTCTGATTTGTATTACTTCAGCCTCTCATTTTGGACAAAATAACAGTATGAAATTAAACGATGTAATTGATACTGCTTTGCTACATAATAAGCAAATTGCTGCTTATAAGCTTAAAGTGCAAGAAAGTTTAGTATTGAAAAAAACTGCTTTTAACCCCGATAAAACTATTGTAAGCTATGGAACCGACCAAAATAATATTGCAGCAAATGGATATCCATTAAAAGTATGGGGCGTGGAACAAAATTTTAGTATGCCAACACTTTATTCAGCTGAACATAAAACTAAACAAATTGAAGTTGCTATTGCCGACGCAAATTTAAATATGGAGAAAAACGAGTTGATAAAAAATATTTCTATTTTATATTCCGAGTATCAAATACTTTTGAATAAGCAAATAGTGTATCAAGAATTGGATAGTTTATATAATGTTTTACTATCTAATTCTGACAGACGAGCTAGATTAGGCGATGTTAGTCGGCTTGAAGTATTGAATATAAAAGCCAAAAAAACTCAAATATCAATTCATTTAAGTTCGTTACATGTTGATAATGATAATGCATTTAAGCGTTTGAAAGTTCTAATGAACTATGAAGGTGATTTTAATATTCCAATTTCAATAGAGCTGTTGCCGAACATTTTGGAAATACCAAACGCTTTGCCCATTTTTGATTTTTTGAATAGCGAAAATGAATATTTCTTTTCACTTATTGCTGTAGAAAAGAATAGAAGATTGCCTGATTTCTCGTTAAATAATTTTATAGGATTTAATCACTACCAAAAGGGTAAATATTACTACGGATTTCAAGTTGGTGTCGCAGTACCCTTGTTTTATGAAAGTTCAAAGGCAAAATTAAATGCAGCCAAGATATCTGCTAATGCCAAAAATTTATTAATTGAAAACGAAAGAAACATAATAAATAATAGATTAAGCCAATTGTATAGCGATCAGATGAAATTTAAAGTATTGCTCGATAATTTCAATTCATTTGAAAAATCATTAATGAATGAGATAAAGAACACAGCTTTGAAATCATATCAATTGGGCGAAATAGATTTTTTTCAGTTTGTAGTAAGCTATGAAACTGCTTTTCAAATTCAATTGGAACATTTTGATAATGTACATAAATACAATCAAGCTGTTTCAGAGTTAAATTATTTTTCTAAGTAAAATGCATTTAATATGAAAAAAATTTTATTTTTATTACTCATTATTGGTTTGTTATTATCCTGCAATAATGTTTCCGAACAAGCCGCCGATAATGATTCAGATTTTCTCGAAATTTCAAAAGTGCAATTTGAATCAGAAAAAATGGAAATAGGAGAGCCAATAATGTACCCATTTACCGATGTGGTTTATTTCACTGGAAATATTATTCCCGCTACTGATGGTCAAGCTCAAATTAGCATGCTCTTGCCTGGCATAATTGATAAAATTTATTCCAAACCAGGTCAAATCATTTCTAAGGGTTCAGCATTGTTTGAAGTTTCAGGTAATGGATTTGTAGACTTGCAAAAAGATTTTGCGGAGTCTTCAGCTATTGTTTCAAGGTTAAAAAGTGATTATCTGAGGGCTAAGGAATTGTATAATGAAAATATTACAACCCAAAAAGATTTTACTTATGCAGAAAGTAACTATTATTCTGAAAATGCTAAGTTTAGGGCATTGAAAATTAAATTGGAAAGCATGGGACTTGATGTTTCAAAAATTGAAAAGGGTGAATTTTATTCTTCATATACCATAAGATCTCCGATGAATGGTTTTGTTTCCAATATTTATGCAACTATTGGTCAATATATTGAACCTCAACAAAATATTGCAGATATTATTGATGATAAATCATTCCAATTAAAACTTTCCATTTTTGAGAAAAATATTAACAAAATTAAAATCGGACAAATGGTAGCGTTTTATTTAAACGGAAATAAATCAACGAAATTTAATGCTACAATAAGTGCTGTGGGGAAAAGCATTATGCCTGAATCTAAATCTGTAGAGTGTTATGCGGTAATATCAAATTTTAATAATATAAATGTAGTTAGCAATCAATTTGTAGAAGGTGAAGTTTTTGCTTCTATCGATTCAGTTTTATCTGTACCTGAAGCTGCGATTATCAATTCAGAGAATGATTCATATTTATTTATTTATGAAAAAGAAGCCAATTCAATTTATTACTTCAAAAAAGTTAGAATTAGCACAGGTCGCAAATCCAATAATTATGTTGAATTGAAAGAACAACTTGCTTCAAAAAAAATTCTTATTAATGGTGTCTATAATATTCGAGTTGAATAGTTCATTTTATAGTATTGTTTCAACAAAATTCACTTACTTCTCCAATTCAATACTAAAATCCTTATTATACTTAATGATATTCATTTTTATATTCATCATGCCTTGTTGCGGGCTTTCACGAGAATAAGTGTAGTTTGTCAATAAACCATTGTATGAAATAACTGAAGAGCATTCACACATAGTACTTCTGTATCGGTAGCTATTCTTAACAAATTGATACATCAAATCATATCCCAGCATCGCAAAATTAAAACCAAAATTCGACATCTTGCCAGGTTCAAAGCCATATTGATGTTTGAAACTTGTCATGAATTTTCGTGTTGCAGGATCATTGTAATTTACATAAAAGGGACTAAAGCACCTGAATTCACAATTATGCAGGTACTCAGCATCTATCCCCTGATAACGGGTGTAATCATTAATTCCAAATAGTTCAATACTACATGTTTTTGTGTAACTCTTATTGTTGGCTTGGGTATAACCGTTCAGATAGCGAACAAAATTAGTAACAAATACTTCATTGTTACTTAGTACTATCACAGCATTTTTAATTTTATCGTTCAAAGCGGAGTCTAATTCTATGGTGTATTTATTATTGTAATTTATTTCTTTAAACTTAACTTCCGATGTATTATATTGAGTAAATAATTGAACATTTAATTCTTTTTTAAATGCTGATATTGCGCTGTCACGTTGCTCATCTTTGTTATGTACCAATATTATATTATAGCCCTTAAATTTAGAAATGTATCTTGCGAAATTTTGTAATTCCACTTTGCGGGCGGTGTTGATCATAAACACATTTTTATTATTTATAAGCGCTTCTTCTCTTGTTGATACCGGTGAAATTAAATGGTAGCCAGATAAATTCGAAAATTGAGCTAAGGCTTTTACTTGATCGGTAAAAACCGGCCCTATTACCAATGACGATTTAACGAATTGAGGATTTTGCAATAGTTGCGAAGGCTTTCCTTTGCTGGTTTCTGTATCAAAAATATGAAGGTTTACCGATATACCTTGATTTTTTAATTCTTCTAATGCTAACAATGAACCACAATAAAATTCCATAAAGCGCGCTCCGGTAGCATTTATATAGGTACTTTGAATTTTTCCAGTTGTTGCTATTTGTTCATCTTCTTTTAATTCGCTGGGTTCTTCTTGATGCTGTTCTGTAATATGACTGAAAAAGGGCAACAAAAGGCTTACTTGCAACGGACTCTTATCACTATTGTGCAATGCTATAGAATCACATCTGACTTTTCTTTTTACTAATAATAGACTATCGCCTTGGAAATTATTATTTGCTTTTGTTAAACTATCTGATAGTATGCTAAATTGATGGCTTTGAGGTATTCTAATGCTCTCATTGGCTTTTAAGCCTTCTTCAGCCACTTGCGGATTTAATTGCAATATTTTTTCAATGCTGATTTGGTATTGTCTTGATATTGAGTAGAGTGTTTCCTGCGGTATTACCGTGTGTAAAATGTATTTTCCTGTATCTGCTCCTAGTGTTATGGGTTCTGTTATTACGGAAATATTCTTTTTTATCGGAATTTTAAGCTTTTGACCTATTTGGATACTTGTGCTAAGCAATTCAGGATTTGCAGTTTTTAAATCTTCCACTGTGATATCATACTTTTTGGAGATGAAAAATAGCGTTTGCTGCGCTTCTACAATATGCTCCTGATAGGTAAGTGTTTTGTTAGCTGTTGTATTGATTTGTGGCTGGCTTTCAGGTATCCTCAATAATTGGTCTGGCTGCAGTCCCGATGCTGCTGTTATATTATGTTTGATAATATCTTCTTGGCTTACTTGATATACTTTGCTAATGCTATATAGGGTTTCACCTTTTTTTACAATGTGAACATAAAATTTTTTTCCCTCGAATTGAATCACTTTGTTAGATTTAATCACCTCAGGACTACTTGTTATTTGGGCTGTTGTTTTGCACGAAACAACAATAATGCTGATTACTAAATAGATAGTACGTAAGTGTCTGATCATCTTTTTTTAATTGTGTTGCAAATTTCAGAAAATATTAACAATTTACAAAATATAATCTCTTTTGTTTTTAAGCTTTTTACATTTTACAAAAAGTTGTACCTTTGCTGGTTCAATAGTTTTACTAAAATTAAGACTTAAGATCGGTTAATGAATAGGCTATTTGTAGTTTTAATATCCGGGCATCGAAAATTTGGTGAGTTGCTGCTGCCTTTTATTGTCACAAAAGTGGCGGGCAAACCTTTTTATGAGATTTATGAAATGGTAAGCAAATCTTTGATTGACGCAGCCGATTTCCCTTATACCATAAGCCATCGAAAACTCTTTTCTCGTTTTTCAGAAATTACCGAACAAGGTATTCATATTGCGTTTGGAAAAAAGAAAAGCATCAAAGAATTTGTAGAAAATATTGACGAAATTACTTTGAATTATGTACGCAATTACTTAGATAGAAGAATCGGTTCTATTTATGACGAGCTTTTTCAGTCTGATATACCCATTTTTTTGAGGGATAAGGTGAGCAAAGTAATTCATGATGATAGCCGTGTATACATTCCTAAGGATCCAGTGCAGGTAGTTTTCAATTTTATTAAAGAATACGATCAGTTAAAGTATTTTCTAACGGTTCGCATTGGGAATAAAAATATTCAACTTTCAAAGTCTGTTTGTCAGATTATTGCTTATGAGCCTTGTATACTTTTAATTGATAGTTTTTTATGTAAAATACCGAATTTAAATGCAAAAAAACTGCTGCCTTTTTTTAAGAAAGATTTTATTCAAGTTCCCTTAAATACTCAAAAAGTTTATTTCGAAACCTTTATAAAACCTGCTATTGAGAATTATGAGGTAAATGCTTCCGGTTTCGAAATTCGTGAATTTTCTGGTTCAAAAAGTGCGGTTTTGCATATTGAAACAGATTTAAAATATGAGCCCGCTTTTTGTTTGTATTTTCAATATGGCGATGTTTCTATTGAATCTAAGGACGAAAGGAATATTATTGTCCTCACTGAGGAGTATAACGATTCATTCCGATTTCTTAAAATTACCCGCGATATTATTTGGGAAACTTCGATTATAAAAACACTTTTTGATTATGGCGTTGTTCGCGATAATGGAAATTATTTTAAACTTACCGAGCTTGCAAATCCAAACTATCCTTTTCAATCATTCATTCAGTGGATCAATCAAAACAGCATGATTTTACCGCAAAATGGAATTGATTTAATTAAAAAAACGAGCTTGAAGGATTATTTTACCGGTACGGTAGACTTACAATTAGATGTTAAGCAAGATAACGACTGGTTTGATGTGTATGCGATGGTTTGTTTTGGCGATTTTAAAATACCTTTTGTAAAATTGCGTAAATACATATTGAACGATATTCGTGAGTTTACTTTACCCAATGGTGAAATTGCAGTATTGCCCGATGCTTGGTTCGATAAATACAAAGATTTACTTGCTGTAGGAAAAGATCAAGATAATAATATCCGTTTGGAAAAACACCATTTTGGTATTGTTACTTCCATTGATGAGGGTGTACATTCTGATGAGATAGAAAAGCTGCAACAAAGTTTAACTCTTTTTGATGAAAATGAAATTGAATTACCTGATGGCATTCAAGCAACCCTCCGCCCATATCAGAAAAAAGGATATTTTTGGATGCAGCAACTTTATAGAAATGGTTTTGGTGGTTGCCTGGCCGATGATATGGGTTTGGGTAAAACGCTTCAAACCATTGCTCTTCTTTTATATATAAAGGATGCTCACTTGCGCAAAGTTGAGTTAAAACCCCTTGCAAAGAATTTAAATGGTCAGTTATCATTATTTGATGCAATGGAAAATGTCGATTTTAAATCTTTTGTTACCTCCTTAATTGTTATGCCGGTGTCTTTAATTCATAATTGGGAACGTGAATTAAAACGTTTTGCCCCTTCATTGAGGGTGCAAAAATATACGGGCACTCTGAAAAATCGCCATGCCGTTGATATTGAAAATACCGATATTGTGCTTGCTTCATATGGCATTGTGAGAAATGATGTTGATTATTTGTCTACTTTTAATTTTACTTATATCATCCTCGATGAAAGTCAGTATATTAAAAATGCTGTTTCAAAATCCTATCAATCGGTTCTTAAGCTTAAATCAAAGTACCGAATGGTTCTCACTGGTACGCCCATTGAGAATTCATTAACCGATTTATGGACTCAAATGAATTTTGTTAATCCCAATCTGTTGGGCTCTCTAAATTATTTTATCGAAGAGTATGTACATCCTATTGAGCGGAGACAGAATGAACAGCAACAGCAAAGGCTTCAGCAATTGATAAGTCCTTTTATTTTGCGAAGAAAAAAAGAGGATGTAGTCCCTGAATTACCTCCCATTACTGAACAAGTTGTGTTTTGCGAAATGACTGATGAACAATCAGAAATATACGAAAACGAACGCAGTAAGGTTCGAAATGCTATTATGGAAAGTATTGATGAAGGTGGAATGGGCAAGTCTTCATTTCTGATTCTTAAAGCGCTCAACAAGCTCAGATTACTTTCTAATCATCCCGCACTCACTGATTCAGAATACACAGGCGATTCTGGTAAATATGATGAGATTTTACGCAATATAGATAGTGTAATTGAAGGAAATCATAAATTATTGATTTTCTCATTTTATGTGAAACATTTAGAGTTGATTTCAAAGTATATCAGTAGCAAAGCATATAAGTTTGTTACACTTACTGGTAGAATGTCTGCTTTGGATCGACGCAAAGCAATTGATGAGTTTCAAAATTCGCAGGAAGCAAGTATATTTTTAATCTCTTTAAATGCAGGTGGTACGGGTATCAATTTAACAGCAGCTGATTATGTTTTTATTCTCGATCCATGGTGGAATCCGGCTCGCGAAGAACAGGCCATCAGTCGTGCACACAGAATAGGGCAGGAGAAGAGTGTTTTTGTATACCGATTTATCACACTTAATTCAATTGAAGAAAAAATTCAATTATTACAGAAAAAGAAATCAGGTTTGGCCGAGACATTTATTAATTCTAATAACCCCTTCCGCCAGCTTGATAAAGAAGATATTTATGAATTGCTTAATTAATTGTTTATGTTTACTTATCTAAAAAGTATTGTTACCAATACATTTGAAAAGGCTGAAAAGGGAAAAGTGAATGTTAAATTCAATCCCGAAATTCTATATATTACTGTGCTTGCTTGTGTTTC
>JFJP01029753.1_pt1 | contig 16338 bp, 9 predicted proteins | sample 431651 | NCBI WGS metagenome assembly JFJP01 (sample SAMN02602958, study PRJNA72255) | Microbial mat metagenome, whole genome shotgun sequencing project. | biome: fresh water; feature: sink hole; material: water; isolation source: purple microbial (photo- and chemosynthetic) mats found in... | reverse complement strand
CAAAACAGGGCCTATCCGTTTTTCCGGGACGTGGTCCGTTTCTATGAGGACTACCTCGTCGAGGACGGGTTCGGCACCCTCCAGATCATGCCCAGTCAGTCCCCGGAGAACCGCTTTGCAGGAACCGGCCACTGGCCGGTCAGCATCGGAATTTCTTCCGCCATGGATGTCCAGCTCGCGCATGACGCGTTCCGGTACGCCATCGAGGCGGCGGAACACCTCAGCACAGACGAGGGGGACGTTTCCATCTGGAGAGACCTGCAATCCCGTCTTCCTGCGTTCGCCATCGGGTCCGACGGACGCCTCCTCGAGTGGGACATCGAACGGGAGGAAGTCGAACCGGGTCATCGGCACCTGTCGCATCTGTATGGACTCCATCCGTCCGATCTCTTCAATCCCAACGATCGTCCCCTGCAGTATGAAGCGGCCATCCGTTCTCTTGAATTCCGCCTTGCGCAGGGCGGGGGCCATACGGGCTGGAGTCGCGCATGGGTTGCCTGCTTCTTCGCCCGCATCGGACGCGGCGAGGAGGTCTGGAAACACCTTTGCGGATTGTTGACCGATTTCGCGACCGTGAGTCTGCTGGACCTTCATCCCCCGCGCATTTTTCAGATAGACGGGAATTTGGGTGCCGTGGAGGCCGTTCTGCAATGCCTGGTGCAGTGCTGGGCCGATCGGGTGCATCTGCTGCGCGCACTGCCGTCCGCATGGCCTGCCGGCAGGCTCTCGGGTGTCAGGGTTCCCGGCGGTCATGTGCTGACACTGGTCTGGCGGGAAGGACAGCTGACCGAATGCGCCGTTACCCTCGGGTTCCGCGGGAATATCAGGCTGGCAGGCGCAGTGGGGCATCTGCATGTGTCAGGCAGCGAAGGGGTGAACCGAACGGCTGACGGCGGATGGATGCTGACGGGCAAGCCGGGGGATGTGCTGACCCTGGTCGGCTGAAATGAGCTGGAAGAGCCTTTTTGCAATGGTCTTCCCTGGTTTGCCGTGATAAACTGACGGGAATTCAGGATGAAAGGAACAGGACCGGTATGGATGAAAGACGCATTCCGCTTGCAGGCCCCATGACCCTCATGCCCGGAATGTCCGTTTCCCTGTATCCGGATGCGCCGGATCCTTCGTTCCCGATCCGAAGACGGATCCGCGTGACAGGCGGAACGGTCATGCCGGATCCGCATGCCTGTCGGGGCGAGGAAGCATTCCGGCTCTGGGAGCATCTTCTGGACGATTCCCTCACGCCATCGGGCAGCACAGGGGATTTGTTCATTCAGTCGGGTGGCGCGGGGGATTCTCTCACCCCATTGGGCGGCACCGGGGATTTGCCGGATCCATTGGACAGAGCGCCCATCGGGAGCGGGACATCCCATTTCGTCCTTCACTTTTCCGGGAAAGGGGAAGTGTTTGCGCGCAAGGCTTTCCGCAGAATCAGCGATTTTCAGGGAAAAGGTCTTTCCTCCGCCAATGGCATGACCATCCGGGTCCCGCTGGAACGGCGGATGCTGACGGAACCGGGCCATTTTTTCGGGCTGGAGCTTGAGCTGTATCAGGATAAGCCGGGAAGATCGCCCCACGATACCTATGATGAGCCGGACGGAAGGCTTCGGGCTGCAGTACCGGACGGCGACGGACCTGCGGTTCTCGAACTGCATGTGCCACCGGAAGAAGGATTTCAGGTGGCGGCCATTGTGCTGGTGCTCGGGGGAACTGGTTTTACCGGCAGCTGTACCCTGTCATCCCCGACGCTTGTGATGGATGGTCTGGAAATGACTTTTCCATTCTTTCGACAGGAGGATTGTCCCGATCCCTTTGACGCATGGGTTGGCATGAATCTCTGCACGCGCAATTGGCCAACCTGGAAACTTGAATCCAAAGGCGCAATGCTGTTCCAGGATGCTGTGTTTGACCGGGCTTCCGATGTGGCGGATTTCCAGATTCCATTGCCCCGGGACGAAGATTCCGGTATGAATGACGCCGGCTCCGGCCCGGAGGGTGCCGCCCCCCTGATATTGACGCTGGTGGCCGATCCTGTCCGGGCAAACTTCCCCTATCGCATCGAACGGATCGATATGATGGAAATTCCGTGCAGGGATTTCGAAGTCATCTCACGTCCCCCCTTCCTGCAAGCCGGCACCGACTTTGGTCTGTTGGTTGAAACAAACAGGCCGGACGTCACGTTGAATGTCACGGCAGAAGGACCCGTGCAGCTTGCCATGAAGACGGCAGAAGGACTCGTGCACTCTGCCATGCAGACGGCGAAAGGACTCGTGCAGCCTGCCATGCTGATAGCCGAAAGATCTGTGTGCCCTGCCGCACAGTCGGATGATGTTCCGACGGGGAACATGCACTTCCCCATGCCCGGGTTCCACGTACTGGCATTTCATGCGAAAGATGTTCCGGGAGCAGTCGCGCGTGTTCTCATTTCAGACGGCACACGGACGGAGACGATTGAGGACATCCTCCTTCTGGAAAACGACCCGAATCCCGTCCGGATCTCCACAGGCGACGAAATCTATCTCGACATGAAGGAGCCGGATTACGCCGATTATTTCCGCTGGTTCATCCGGGAACGGGTCGGAAATTTCTATCAGTTCCGGCCTTCCTACCAGTGGAGCGGGTTGCGGTATCCCGAGCCCGACATCCTTTCCCGGTACCTCTCCCTGCTGCAGGAACTGCACATCCCCTATGCCTGGCAGGTGGAAGGCCGTGAATTGGCGGGAGACACGCTCAATCCGCCCGCCAGTCAGCTTGCTTCGCCGCTGTTCCATGGAAAGCAGGCTCATGAAAACGATGGAGGCTACTATTACTGGAGACACTTCCGCTATAAAGGCTTCTTCAGCGACATCGCCGCCAGAAACAGGCCCTACGGCGGAATTTTTGCGAAACACCGGCCCATTTACACGGACCATGGCACCTTCATTCACTATGATCCGTTTGAACTGACGTCCATGGCCGAAGGCGCCAGCCGGTTCGTGGAGAACCTGAAATACTCCAAAGGGGAAAGCACCCGTCACACTGGACCGTCCACCCTGTTCCGGTACCTGTATCAGGCCGGATACGACTGGCTTGGCGCGGAACAGATGTACGGTCCCGAGGCGGTCATTCTGTCCGCGCTTCGAGGCGCCTCCCGCGCGTATGGGAAGACGGATTATGGAAGTCTGCATGCGATGCAGTGGGGTTCCTTTCCTTTCACAGCGCCGGAGCATGCCCGCCGGCATTACCTGTCTCTTGCGGTCGCCTATATGAACGGCTCATCGCACCTCAACACGGAGGAAGGTCTTTGGACGGACGAGTGGATGAACGACCGCTTTACTGAGGCAGGGCGCGCGCACCGGGACGCCCAGAAGAAAATGCTGGACTATGCGGAAACGCATCGGCGAAGAGGCACGCAGGTCTGCGACATCGCGGTGCTGCTGGGACGGAACGATGGGTGGAAATGTTTCGGGCGAACGAATCTCTGGAGCATGGAAGGCGACGCATGGCGTTTCGGTCCTGAATGCGGGAGTTTCGACCTGCTCCGGATCTTTCATCCGGACTGTATCCTGGACGCCTGTGGTCCGGAGGGATGGTTCTCGGCAACCCCGTATGGCGCAATCGACCTGCTGCCGATTGAGGCGGGACTGTCCGTGTTGAGGCAATACCGCACGCTGATATTCCTTGGCTGGAACAGTTACGATAGTGCTGATTTTGAAAGACTTTCCGCGTATGTTGCGCAAGGTGGCACCCTCATCCTGACGGCGGCCCATCTGAACAGAACGCCGGTCCCGTTCCTGGCGCCGTGTGCACCCGATGGCGACACAGCACTGGAAGCGCTTCTCGGTCCGGGGTTCCGGGGCACGGAGGAGGAAGAGAACGTTTGCAGATACCAGGAAGAGAATGCCGAAGGGGGCCGTTGCGGATATCGGGCAGGGAATGAGAAAGGGAGCTGCAGCGAAAATCAGGAAGAGAATGCGGAGGGAAATCCTCCCGCATACCGGATCCGTTCATTCGGAAGCGGAAAGGTCATCTTCTTTCCCGAAGCGTGCTATCCTGCCGATGAAAAAATCCGCGGAGACTATGAGTCCGTCATTCTGGGCGAGGCGCGTACCGCATGCCTGTCTCAGGAGCGGAGAGGATGGATTTCCGAAAACGCCTCGTCCTGCTTCACGGCGTGGGATTCGCAGGATCGCCGGACCTTGTACCTGTTGGACATCAACTGGCATTCGGATTCAGGGACAGGGGAAGCGACCCTGCACCTGAATGGCCGAACCTTCCCGATAGTGGTGCGCAGGGGAGAACTGGAAACCATTCATTGCGCCGGAACCTTTGCCGTTCAGCCGGAGGGAAGGACCACCGATGTACTCGCCATGCACGAAATCGGACCGGAATATCCTGTGCGCGGCGTCATGGTGCAGACGACAGGCACGGATCGGATTCTCTTGTTCGATGCGCTTTCAGGAGAAATGCGTACCATCGACCTCGATCATGCGGGAAGGCATGAAGTTTTTTTCTTTGACCCAATTTGAATCTGATAGGAGGGCATCATTATGAAATGGGGAATCATGGGTCCTGGAAACATCGTCCGAAGAGTTTCGAGGAGTTTCGCCGTGGCGGACGGTCCGGAAATGTTCGCCATCGCATCCCGTTCCGAAGAACGGGCGAAAGCGGCGGCGGAAGCCTATCACACGCAGCGGTGGTATGGCAGTTACGAAGAGCTGGTGCGGGATCCGGATGTCGAGGCGGTCTATGTGGCCACGCCCGCCAGTCTGCACTGCGAGCATGCCTGTCTGGCCCTGGAGCACGGAAAGCCTGTTCTCTGCGAGAAGCCTTTCGCGGTGACGGAAGCAGAGGCAAAACGCATGGCGGATTGCGCCCGCGCCAATGACGTTTTCCTGATGGAAGCCATGTGGACCCGGTTCATCCCCTCGATTCTGAAGGCCAGACAGTGGGTGGACGAAGGGCGCATCGGGAAGGTCGTCATGATCCAGGCGGACATGGGATTCTATGGGTCGAAGGAGCCGCCTGTCGCCCCGTCGCAGCCGGTTCCGTCCGTAGGCGGCATGCTGGACATCGGGGTGTACACGCTGTCCTTCGCCTCGTACATGCTTCATAAAATGCCTCTTGAAGTGAAGGCATTCGGGTCATTCAATCCGTTCGGTGTGGACAACCAGGGGGTCGCCATCCTGCGGTACGATCAGGGAGAACTTGTTTCCATGCAGACAGCCGGGCAGGCGGAAACCGCCAATGAAGCCTGGATCTATGGCACGGACGGCAAGATTCATGTGCCAAAATGGTTCTGGTGCGCTCAGAAGGCGGTACTGCACCCGCGTGACGGTGAGTCCGAGGTATTTGAGCACCGCACCGCGGCGGAAGGATTCGAGTTCGAACTGCTGGAGGTGGAGCGCTGCATCCGGGCAGGCCTGAAGGAAAGTCCGAACATGCCATTGGATGAGTCCATTGACATCATCCGGAACATCAACCGGATCCGGTGCGACTGGCACTGAGTGACACTGCGCATCACAGACCCATTGAGTGGTTTCGGATCAAGAGCATGCATCGGATTGTGCATCATCGATTTGATGCAAACGGAATCTGCAGGAGGGAATATGGCAAATCAAGTGGGCATGGGCGTGGTCGGGGCAGGAGCCATCGGCATCAATGCGGCGCTGAAGCACCTTTCACAGGAGGATGTGAAGAACAGGGTCCGACTGACTGCGGTCTGCGACCCGGTGGAAGGCCGTGCGGAAGCAGCCGCTGCCGCTTATGGCGTGGACAGGGGATATCGCGACTACGAGGCGCTGCTGGCGGATCCCGCCGTGGATGCGGTTACCATCTGCACCCCGATCGGCATGCATTTCACACAGGGCATGATGGCGCTGGAGGCCGGGAAGCATATCCACTTCAACAAGACGATGACGACCACGCGCGCGGAAGCCGACACGTTGATTGCGGCGGCCGAAGCGAAAAATTTGAAGATCGTCGCCAGTCCCGGCCAGATGTACTGGACCGCGAACCAGCGCATGCGAAAACTTCTGCTGGACGGCGAACTCGGTCGACCGGTCTGGGCCATCGCCGGAACGGGAAGTGTCGGGAATTATCACATCAACGAACCGTACCGCCATGGCAACGATATCCTGACCAATACGAATCCTTCCTGGTATTTCAAGAAACCGGGCGGAGGTCCGCAATACGACGTGACGGTTTACTGCCTGCATGCATTGACCGGTATCGTCGGACCGGTTCGCCGTGTCAGTGCCGCCAGCGGGAAAATTGTCGCTTCATTTGATTTCAGAGGTGAACGGATCGCCAATGAAATGGACGACAGCACCACGCTTCTGCTGGAGTTCGACAACAGCCTGGTCGGCGTCGTGTACGCTTCCCCTGTGGGGCTGGTGGCGGATGGGTTTTCTCCGCACCTGTATGGCCTGGCCGGCAAGGTGGAAGAGCTGAAGTTCAACGGAGAACCGCTCGGGAAGCCGGGAGACCGCATGCCCCACCATTTCGGCGAACACGGGAAGATGGGTGAGAACCATGTCTATGAGGACATCATGCAGCTGGTGGACTGGATTTCAGGCACTGGAAGAAAGCCGCTTTGCAACGCAGAGCATGCGCGTCATGTCATAGACATCATCGAATCCGGATACAGGGCGGCGGAAACCGGACAGGCCCAGACCATCTGCACGGACTTTGACCTGCTTGGACTCGGTGAAATCAATGAAATGCTGGAACAGTACGGTGGATGAGCCCTGTCGGGTTCATGTGCCTGACGTGCCTCGTACAAGGCCATGAAGGAAAGCTGGGACACAAATGAAGGAGGAATCATGACGGAACAGGCCTGTACGACCCTGACCCTTGACCTGGCGGGTGCCCGCAGAGAAGTCGGCGACCGGTTCGGTCTGTTTTTCGAGGACCTGAACCATGCCGCGGACGGCGGTCTGTATGCCGAGTTGGTCAGGAACCGCTCTTTCGAGTTCGAACCTGCCGATGGGACAGGCCTTCATGCCCTCACAGCCTGGCGCAAGGTGGAACGGGGGGCATCCCTGGCGGAACTGCATGTCGAGACGGCAAACCCGCTGAATCGGAACAATGTGCACCATGCGGTGCTTGAGGTGCTGCGGCCGGGAATGGGCGCGGGGCTGCAGAATGAGGGGTACAATGGCGGCATTCCCGTTTCGGCGGGTGAATCCTACCGATTCTCCTGTTGGTGCCGGCATGTATCCGCGACAGGGGGGCCGGTCCTCGTTCGGCTGGAGGATTCGGAAGGAGAAATCTGCCATGCGGAGGCCAGTTTTCAGCCCGCAGGTTCGAAATGGGCGAAGGTGACCCTGATGCTGCAGGCCGCCACCACGGACCCGAAGGCACGGCTGACGCTTCTGGCACAGGAGCCGATGACCCTCGCCCTCGACATGATCTCCCTGTTTCCCGCAAACACCTTCAAGGGCCGTGAAAACGGCATGCGGCCCGATATCGCGGAAATGCTGCAGGCCATGCGTCCCCGGTTTCTACGTTTTCCCGGCGGGTGCCTGGTGCATTGCGGCTCCCTGAATCCGGAAGACCACAACAGCCTCTACCGGTGGAAAAACACCATCGGTCCCATCGAGGAACGGCCGGCCCGGCGCAACACCTGGGGCTACAGTCAAAGCTTCGGTCTTGGATTTTATGAGTATTTTCAGTTTTGCGAGGACATCGGCGCGAAACCAATCCCAGTTCTGGCGGCCGGCTTTGATCCCCATACGCTTCGTGCGGTTCCTCTGGACGAGATGCAGCCGTGGGTGGATGACGCGCTGGACCTGATCGAATTCGCCAATGGCGGCGTCGGGACGGTTTGGGGTGCGAAGCGTGCGGAAATGGGTCATCCGGCTCCCTTTGGCATGACATATCTTGCGATTGGAAACGAAGAAGTCGGCGAAGCTTTTTTCGAGCGGTTCCGGATTATCGTGGAAGCGGTCCGGGAGAGGTACCCGGAGATCCGGATCATCGGCACCGGCGGACCGGGTGCGGCCGGAAGTCCGGTTGAACGCGGCTGGCAGGTCGCCCGGGAAATGAATTTGTCCTATGTCGACGAGCATTATTACATGACGCCCGAATGGTTCCTCGCCAATTTGGACCGATATGCGGATCTGCCCGCGGAGGGCCCCCAGGTCTTCCTCGGCGAATATGCGTCCAAAGACGACCGGTGGCGCAACGCGCTTGCGGAGGCGGCTTTCCTGATTGGTCTGGAAAAGGCGCCGGCCGTCGGGCTGGCGTGCTATGCCCCGTTGCTGTGCAACAAGGACTATGTAAACTGGAAGCCCAATCTTGTCTGGTATGACGGAACCACGGTTGTCGGAACCGCCTGTTACCAGGTCCAGAAGCTTTTCATGGCCCATCAGGGCGATCGGATGATTCCCCTGACCCTCGCGCCGGATCCGGGGATGGTACGGATTCCCGCATCCCTGAAGGGCACAATATGCTTCGAGACCACGCGGTCCGATGTCACCCTGTCCGATCTGCGGCTGACAAACCTGGAAACCGGCGAAAACCGGTTCTTTCCCGGGGGTGCCCTGTCTGCGGAATCGCCATCCCTGCCATTGTGCACGAACGAATGGGATCACTGGTCGATGTCGTTCACCTTCATCAGGCGGAGCGGCGCCTTTTCCGAACTGCTGGCCGGAAGCCGCGCTTTTGAACTGGTTTTTGGGGAAACGGGCGAGGGTGATCGGTGCAGTTGGGAACTGGAAGGGTGGCAGCGACTGCTGTTCGTCCGTTCCACCCTTGGCGGCAGGGTGAGTGATTACGCGGTGCACCCTTTTGCGTCGAACCTTGACGAACCGGTCCACTGCCGGATGGTGGTACAGGGGGGCCGCATACAAACCTTCCTGGAAGATCAACCCTATGCGGATGTCCTGGTTGAAACTTTGGAGACAGCCGGTCTTCTGGCTGTCTCGTCCTGGGAGCGGGAGACGGATGATGTCATCCTGAAGGCGGTCAATCTGTCGACGGAACCGGTGGCGGGACGTATTGCCCTGGCAGGGCAATTCTCACGGACTGGTATAACCGATGCGGCTTGCAGCATCAAGGCGCACACCCTGGCAGGCTATGCGCCTTCGGATGCCAACAGCTTTGATGAACCTCATCGTGTTCAGCCGAAGATTGACACCTTTCTCACAGACGGACCTGATTTCCCCTTTGTTTTTCCGCCGGAATCGCTTGTGGTTCTGCGGATCTCCCGTTAGACATGCCTGCATGCCAGGCCGCAGAGAGGTGAGACGATGAAACAGACTGACAGCATCCAACCGGGATTCATGGCGGCTGGAGAATGTGGGAGGACAGGAAAATGAGGAAGATTGATTTCAGCAAGGTGGAAGTCTTTGATGCCGAAGTGATGGCACAGGACGCGGACCGGATTGAACTGCGGACCAACCGTACCGGGGGCGGCATCCGTTTGTCCTGCGAAGGATTTGAAGACAGTCGGTTTCTGGCGATGGACATGGTGTTGCTGGAGGATCATGCCCAACCGTTCTTCCTCCTGTTCCGGGAGAAGGCGACACCGCCCGCGGCACCGGAGGATTTCCGCGTCATGTCCGGTATTCATCCCCGCCTGCCGGTCACCTGGGTCTTCGACTTTCATTTGCTGGACAGCCAGCACCTTTTCCCATACAGAACACCCGGACGTCAGAAAATGGTGATCTACGGGAAGCGCAACCATATCCGGAACATGGGGACGGTGACGCTGCGCATCAAGGAGAGCTTCCACCCCGTGCACATTCTCCTGTCCAACCCACGCCTGCTGGATGCGGAGCCGGATTACCTCCGGCCCGCCATGGACCTGCTGGATGAGATGGGCCAGTATGTCCCGGGGAATTGGCCTGGGAAGCAGTCTTCGATTGGTGCGATGGTTTCCGCGCTGCGATTGCAGGCCGAATCCTGCGCAGCGGAACCGGTTGCCTTCCACAATCCCCGTTGGAGCCTGTGGGGCGGAAGTCTGGATTTGCGGCTGACACCGGGAAGCGGTCGATTCTCCACCCATTATGACGGGCGCCGGCACTGGCTGGTGGACCCGGATGGATATGCCTTCTTTTCCATCGGACCTGATTGCATCGGAGGAGACCGCAGCACACGGGTTGATGTCATGCGCCATGTGCTCCGCTGGGTGCCTGGAGAGGATGAATATCCTGAAGCCGTCCGGCATCCCAAGCGACCGGATGGAAGCCATGATGCCATGGAGGTGGACTATCCCGCCATCAACCTGATGCGTGCCTTCGGGTCAGACTGGCGAAAAAAATGGACGGACATGACGGCGGTCCGGCTTCGCTCCTGGGGCTTCAACACGGTGGGAAACTGGACGGACCCGGCATTCTGCAAGGCATCCGGCCTTCCCTATGTCATCCCGCTGGATACCCTGCATGCCTTTCCCACAACGAAAGCCAAGATTTTTCGGGATTTTCCCGATGTATTTTCCGAAGAATACCGGCTGGATGCGGATGCTTATGCAAGGCCGTTGGCCGATTTTCGGGACGATCCTTGCCTGATTGGCTATTTCCTTTGCAATGAACCGAACTGGGCGTTTGAGGAAGGGCTGAATCTGGGCGCGGAAGTTCTGGCCTATCCGGATGCGCTGGAGACGAAGGAACGGCTGATTGCCTTTCTCCGGGCGCGGTACGAGGATTCGGTGCAGCGGATCAATGACGCCTGGGGGACGTCTTTCACGGACTTCAACGATTTGCGGACCCCCCTGGCGGGCGCGCACTTCCTTTCTGAGGCCAGTGCCCGCGATCTCGGCGACTTCATGGAGGAAATGGTGCGCGCTTATGTCACCATCCCGTCGCAGGCCTGTCGGAAGGTGGATCCGCTCTCCCTGAATCTCGGCATGCGGTGGGGCTGGATCCATGATCCGCGCCAAGTGGCGGGTTGGGAGCAATTCGACGTATTCTCCATCAATTGCTACAGCATGGACCCGAGGCCGGCGGTGGAAGCAGTGGTGAAGGCGGGCGTGCACAGGCCGGTGATGATCGGGGAATTCCACCATGGCGCCCTGGACGGCGGCACGCCGGCCACGGGCATTCGGGGTGTCCGGACGCAGGCGGATCGCGCAAGGGCCTACCGGTACTATGTCGAACAGGGAGCCACGACCTCCCATCTGGTGGGATGCCATTATTTCGACTACAATGACCAGTCCGCCGTCGGCCGGTTCGACGGGGAAAACTACAACATCGGATTTGTGGATGCCTGTCAGCAGCCTTATCCGGAGATGGTGGGGGCGGCCCGCGCGACGGCGGAGGTCCTCTACGCGGTGGCATCAGGGGAACAACAGGCCTTCACAGACTGTCCGGATGAGATACCCTCCATTTTCTATTAGGGGCTTGGAAGAAAACAACCTGCTCGATGAATTCCCGAAAAAAATGGCCAAACCTGCCATTCTTTTCGGGAAAAGAGCAGGTTGTTTTCATCCGGCGCATAAAGCGCCGGAAAGGTCAAATCACTCCATCGTGCCTGTTACGACGATGATCTGCAGCGTGCCTTCGGTCAGGACCCCTGACACGTTGGTCATGATCTTGCTGTCCATCTTGATATAGCCGGTTGTGTCGCCCATGTCCGTTTCCGCGTATCCTTCCCGCTCAAGCGTCTTTACATAGGCATCCCAGTCCGCCTGGGTGACATCGAGCCAGGTAAGCGTAAAGAAGTTGTCGCCCATCGCAATCATTTCCTTGAATGCGCCTGCGGGGAAGGTGGGCAGAGCCTTCAATACATCAGGCCAGTCTTTCGTATCCGGACCCTTGCCGGCATCCGCCATGGCGTCGGCATTTTTTTGCGCTTCTGCGCCGGAATGCGTCGCGATGATGCTTGTGCTCTTCTCGTCATGCGTCAGCATGAGGCGGATGATGCCTTCCGGTACGGTTTTTTCATGTGCCTGCAGCATCACGTCGATGGAACCTTCCGCCTTTTCAAAACCTGCTGCCAGCAGGGCTTTCGTATACTGGTCGAATTGCTCCCGGGTCAGTCCATCGATAATGACGGATGCGGTGACACCCTGGGTCAGTGCATTGCCTGCGGCACTTTTGTTGTCGGCAAAGGTGAGCTTCACATCCTGAATGGTCGGGATGTCCCAGTTCTCGAATTCTACAGGCCAGGAGAGGGTGGATTTTCCGCCGGAATCCTTCTCATTGCCGGATTCTGACGAGTCAGACCCATCTTTACCTTCCGTATTGTCAGAAGACTCTGGAGAAGCACTTTCCTCTTCATCTGGTGCGGATGATTCTGAATCGGATTTTGAGCCCGAATTATCTGACATGGCGGATTCTGTTGCTGCAGCAGTTTGGGAATCACCTTCCGCGTCGACGCTTTCCCGTCCGCAGGCCGTCGCTGTGAGAAGGAGTACAAGACATAATAGTATGACCGGGAGGATGGAAGGGTGCATCTTTCTTTTTTTCATGGGTAAATCCTTTCCATGGCTTAAGCCCATTTTGGAATGCATAATCGCGAATCGGTTCAGACCTGGCGTAATGACTCAAGCTGGAACCGTCCATCCTGTCGGATGGGTGACAGAGTCAGGGATTATCCTTGCTGATTATATCAATAACTGTACTTTGTTGGAAGAGCATATGAAAAGGGAAAAAGCAAAGCATGACCGTATGCTGGAAATAGCAATCATGATCAGCCCAAAGAGAGAAAGAAAACTACGATGATCAGCAAAATGAGACAAATGATGCAGTCATGATCCGTGAAATGGATGATAGGTTGTGCTGGAAGGTGAATCACCCAGGCTACTCGATGCGTGGCAGGAAGTACCTGCCCTGTGGGATGCGGTCAGGTTTTCGGTGGATCAGGCGTCGGGGAAGGGCCGTTATCTTCTGACGGGATCAGCCACACCTGTCCACAAGGGGATTCTGCACAGTGGCACAGGCAGAATCGCACGAATTCGGATGCGTCCGATGTCGTTGTTTGAGTCTGGTGACTCGGATGGTTCTGTTTCTTTTTCTGCTCTTTTTCAAACACCGGCAGCAACCAGGAGGACAGCGGCGGTCTCGCTTGAACAATTGATCCGTCTGACCATCCGTGGGGGATGGCCAGGGAATCTCAAGACCGATGAAGCCCTTGCCGGAGAACTGCCGAAGGCATACCTGCAGAATGTATTGGCGGAGGATATCTATCGAATTGATGGTGTCCGGAGGGATCAGCGAAAGCTGACCATGCTGCTGCGTTCGCTTGCAAGAAATGAAAGTACGGTTGTCAGTACCAGTACATTGCGCAAAGACATGATGGAGGAATCGGGAGAAAATTTGGCGGCTGATACGGTCCGCGATTACGTCGGGGTGCTTGAACGGTTGTTCCTTGTGGAAGATCAACGGTCGTTTTCACCCAACCTTCGCTCCTCTGTACGGGTGGGAAAATCATCAAAACGGCATTTTGTGGACCCTTCCCTTGCAGTGGCTGCCATCGGCGCGACAAAAGAGAGACTCGTGAATGATATGCGGACGTTCGGTTTTCTATTTGAATTGTTGTGTATCCGGGATTTGCGTATATATGCGGAAGCCGCTGGCGCGCAGTTGTTTCATTACCGCGATGACAGGGGGCGGGAAATTGATGCAATCGTGGAATGGCCCGATGGACGATGGGGCGCTTTTGAAATCAAACTCGGCATGAATCAGATCGATGAGGCCGCGCAATCCCTGCTGGCCCTGAAAGCACTGATGAAAACAGATCCGGCTGCGGTCGCGCCAGAGGTCCTTTGTGTCCTGTATGGCGTGGGCCAGGCTGCCTATACGAGACCGGACGGTGTCATGGTGATCCCGATAACGGCATTGCGCCCCTGACAGGAGATTTTCGCCGGTAATCCCCCGGTGTACATCCATACGTGCGGCGAAACAGGCTGCAGAACTGGGAGTCGTTCACAAATCCGACATTATGGGCGACCCCGGTGATGGGCATATCCGTGGCGGTCAGCAGTCGGCAGGCCTGGTTCATGCGAAGCCGGAAGACATGCTGGTGCGGGGATGCGCCATACCGTTCCTTGAAGAGGTGCCGGAACCGGTGATAGCTGTACCCGGCCATCTCTGCAAGAGCCAGGTAGTCCATGGGCTGGGCGTAGTTTTCAAGCAGATAGCGCTCGACATGCACGAGGCTTTTTGGTGGGGTCGGTTCATTGGCAACCAGACGGACAACGTCCACCAGCAGCTCCTGAAGAAGGGCTTCCATCATTTGCTCATGAAGCGGTTTTCGGTCCAGCATTTCCCGCTTCATCGCATGAAGCCGCTGGAGCAGGGGAATGGAACCGGCGTCATGAAACAGGCCGTTCGGAAGAGCGATCTCCCAGTCTTCCACCTGAAAGCCGATGAAAAAAACCTGCGTATCGCAGGACTGGACTTCGCTGTGGGTCGTACTGGGCCGGATGAGGGAGAAATCCCCTCCGGCATACGGATACGCACGGCCATCGATCCCGGTCATCCCTTTGCCGGACAGGTAATACACCAGTTCCTGACAGCCATGAAGATGATCGGCAATCTCTCCGCCGCCGGGTCTTGTGCAGTCATGCAGGAATGCAAGGCGTGCGCGCATGGTTGTCCATTTCCCTTTCTGTGATTTGGATTTAACCGGCTGACTTGTCAACCCTTCTCCCTGTAGATGGCGTGCCGTTTCGGCAGTTCCTTCCGGTTCCGATAGCACAACAGGACGGAAGGTCCCGGGAACGGCGCGCACAAGGCCTGTCTTGTGCCACCATTCAACGGTTTCCCCGGATGCGTGATGCCGGTGGCGGGATCGAGCCACGACACCTGATAAACCCCCTTGGCCTTGCGCAGATCAAGCCCCTCGAACCCTCCAGCCGGGAAATAGGCCAGATACTGCTCGCCTTCCCAGGCGAGACAATACGTGGATGTGCAGGCGGTCTGGATCGGCATGCACCGGTTCATGTCAAACATCAGGGATAACCTGCGTGCATATCCCATGTTCCTTCGTGCATCATCCCAGACATGGTAATACCGCTGGTTTCGCGACACGTCGCCGTCCTGCCACCAGTCCAGATCACCCGGGATGGGTTCCCATGGGTCCATGAAAAGAACATTGTGGCCGCGAAGAAAGCTCTTCCATATCCAACCGGTGTCGCATCCATGGCCCCACAGGTGGTCGGTATCATTCACCACGACCTTTGAACCGTCTGCGGCGGGCGGATTGTAACGATATTCAAAAACTTCCCCGTTCGATGGCGAAATCCAGTCCGCCGAGGTTGCGAACAGGTCCCGGTTGTCCTGATCGCCGCCTTCCGCCGTGATGCCGACCGGATGTCGGTTTGGAAGATCCTTCTCGACAGAACGGACATAACGGCACATTTCCTCCTGCCAGGACATGGCTTCAGGCGTGAACGGAATCTCGTTGCAAATCTCGAAGAGTACATTCTCAAGCGCGTTGACCCGGGTCACGACCTCCCTGACATACCGCTTCTGCGCAGCCAGAATCTTCGGGCAGTCGAGTGAGAACATTTTCCAGGCTCGTCCATCCGGCATGCGGGCATCATCGTTGCAACCGTTCACATTGTTCTGCGGATGAAATGGATAATGGGTCCAGGCATTCTGACCGGGAGTCGCCCATTTCACCGCCCAGGCTTCAAACAGCATCACCGATGCGTAGATCCCTTTATCAGCTGCCATCCTCAGTCGCTGGACCAGACGTTCGTAATAGAAGGGGTTCGGCTTTTCCAGATCATATTTCAACAGACCGTCGTTTGCCTTTCCGGGTCCGGTCCTGAGAAACGGCTGGGGGTCGAACAAGGTGTCCTTTTCGTTCCAGGGGGCACAACGGGACTGCATGTTGAATTGCCAGAAGCGCATGAAATTGTGTCCGTGATCGGACATCATCTGCAGGAACCCGGGATAGTCCATGTCCTGTCGCGGTTCGCCGTCCAGCCACATGTCATTCATGGAAGCCCAGGTGTGGGAGCCGGTCAAAAAGACGGCTTCGCCTGTGTCATCCGTGAAATAGCGCGGATTCACCGGGTTGTGTCGAAGCGGGCCATGAAAATTCCTGAGCATGGGACACCTCCATTCACCTTCCTGCGCCGACATCGGCACAAAGGGCAGACTGTCTGTCTGATGCGGATACACTCATCTTACAGGAGCCGTGCAAAAATGAAAGAGTATTTTCGAGCCGGAAACTGGCGAAACAGAGGAATCACGTGATTCCGTGCCTTGTGGCGACAATGTCGCCACAAGCATGCAAGCTGCATTCCGCAACTTGCATGAAAAAGTTGATTTTCAACTTTTTCATGAGAATCATTGTTTGATTTCTCAACAATATCCATCGCACCTCAGCCATATAGTATCGTACCTCAGGCATGTAATATCGTATTTCAGCCATAAATCAACGCACCTCAGCCATTTTATGATA
>JFJP01024682.1_pt1 | contig 16338 bp, 18 predicted proteins | sample 431651 | NCBI WGS metagenome assembly JFJP01 (sample SAMN02602958, study PRJNA72255) | Microbial mat metagenome, whole genome shotgun sequencing project. | biome: fresh water; feature: sink hole; material: water; isolation source: purple microbial (photo- and chemosynthetic) mats found in... | reverse complement strand
CCCAAACCCCAAACCCCAAACCCCAAACCCCAAACCCCAAACCCCACTCGGCATGACAAGGTTGCGGATTAGAATTACAGTGCATTATGCGTGCGGAGCTTTGGCTTTCTCGTGGGCTTGAGGCTGTTTCTTCTGGTCGTCTTTCTTGTCCTGTTTGTTCGCTTCCTTCTCCTTCTTCTTTTCTGCCAGCTTGAGCTGCTTCTTGGAGACCTTGACGGGGAAGACGACGAACTCTTTCTGCATCGCGGTGAGGATTTGGTGGACCTGCGGCAGGTGCTGGATGTTGTTGAACCAGCGCAGCAGGTGCATGTGCTGGTACTTCTCGACGTCGTCCATTGCGATGATGTGTGCGTGGAGTTTGAAGAAGACGATCAGGTCTGCGCAGGTGAGGTGTTCGTTCTCCAAGTAAGTCTTCAAGTGGAGCTCTTTGTTGTAGTGCTGATCAGCGACGGGCCTACAGTGGCGAGGACTTCGAGGTCGTTGCTCCAGACGTCGAAGTGTTTTCGGATCTCGTCAAGCTTAGGCTACATCGGACGCTTCTTCGGCTCCGTCTCCCATCAGCAGCTCGTCGAGATTGCACAAGGCTGTGATTTTCGACGCGATGACTTTGGATGAGAGGTACTTGCCGGTCCTGTCGACGAAGACGAGGCCTTCAGGCACAATCCCTGCTGAGGTCTGCGTCTACCTGCTTGCACGAGGCTGGGCGAGCTGCGCACGACGTTCACTTTGAAGCGCTTGTCCAGGTGCAGGTACTGTACGAGCAGCTCGACGAAGTTGCTGTCTGGGTCGTTGGCGAGGAAGAGAGTTGTTGTTTCCTGGGATTGCATGCTAATCTAAGTTGACTGTCGCGAGGCTAATTAGGACTGCACTGAAGCCAAGGCAAATTAATAGGGCGCGGGAAAGTTTTTACATTCATGTCAACTTTTGGAAACCAGAACCTGAGCTTCGAAGCGCAGCAAGACGGCGAGAACGTGCGCAGTCTCTTCTACATATTCCTGAACGAGTACCAGACGAACAACGAAGAAGGCAGGCCGATCTACTACTACCGAGAGGAGGTGTCGAAGATGATCAAGAACAAAAGAACCACGCTCTACGTTGACTTCCGACACTTGATGGAGCGGGAAGGCCACCTGATGGAAGCCATCAACTTCGAGTTCTACAGGTAGCCTTGGTTGAGCAGGTACGAGCCTTTCCTGCGCAAAGCGGTGCAGAAGTTCGTCAGCGACTTTTACAAAGACTTCGCGAAGGAGAAGGTCTTCTACGTGGCCTTCACGAACTACCCCGAGATCGACAGCATCCGAGACATGAAGAGCGCGAAGATCGGCAAGCTGGTCGCCCTGATGGGCACGATCACGAAGACCACCGAAGTCAGGCCCGAAATGCTCGTGGCCTCCTTCAGCTGCCAGGCCTGCGGAGCGAAGGTTCGCGGCGTCGAGCAGCAGTTCCGCTACACTGAACCCAAGCTCTGCGCGAACCCCAACTGCACCAACAAGCTGCGCTGGGACCTCGACTCGGCGGACAGCTGCATCTTCACAGACTGGCAGAAGCTCCGTGTGCAGGAAAACTCCAACGACATCCCTGCAGGCAGCATGCCGCGCTCGCTCGACGTGGTCCTGCGCAACGAACAGGTCGAGAAAGGCCAGCCGGTACCGCTCGCTGACCCAGGGAGACCGCTGCGTGTTCGTCGGCACCCTCGTGGTCGTCCCCGACGCCTTCTCGATGTTCAAGCCCGGAGAGAAGTTCCAGATGAGTTCTGGCCACGAAGGCGAGCGACTCCGGGGCCAGAACGCCATGGCCGAAGGAGTCAGCGGACTGAAGAGCATGGGCGTGCGCGACATCAACTACAAGATGGTCTTCATCGCGAACAACGTGCTGCACACCGAGTCTCGCTTCGGCACCACGGTGAACATCCGAGACGACAACGAGAAAGAGATCATCGAGAACATGACTGCGGCCGAACGAGACGAGATTCGAGACATCATCGAAAGCGCGAACCTCTACCGCAGACTCGCGCAGTCCATCTGTCCCATGATCTACGGCAACGAAGACATCAAGAAAGGCATCCTGCTGATGCTCTTCGGAGGCATCCACAAGGTCACGCACGAAGGCATGAAGATCAGAGGAGACATCAACATCTGCATCGTCGGCGACCCCTCCACCGCGAAGTCCCAGTTCCTCAAGTTCGTGCACGGCTTCCTGCCCAGGTGCGTCTACACTTCGGGCAAGGCCAGCTCGGCTGCAGGCCTCACCGCCTCGGTGCAGAGAGACCCGGAGACCGGCGAGTTCACCATCGAGGCAGGCGCTCTGATGCTGGCGGACAACGGCATCTGCTGCTGCGACGAGTTCGACAAGATGGACGAGAAAGACCAGGTCGCGATCCACGAAGCGATGGAGCAGCAGACCATCTCGATCACCAAGGCAGGCATCCAGGCGACGCTCAACGCGCGCGCTTCGATCCTCGCAGCCGCGAACCCGATCATGGGCCGCTACGACAAGAACAAAACCCTCAGAAACAACCTCAACCTCTCACCGCCGCTCATGTCGCGCTTCGACCTCTTCTACGTGGTCTGCGACGAGTGCGACGAGAACACAGACAGCGCCATCGCGAGACACATCCTCCACACGCACCAGTACATCGCCCGAGAAGTCTCGGTCCCGTTCCCCACCCACGTCCTCCAACGTAACCTCCGGTCCATCAGGATACATCCGATTCGCCCGGACGGTCAAGCCGATCCTCACGCACCAAGCAGCCAAGGCTTTGCGAGGCTACTACGTCACGCTGCGGAGCAACCCCAGCGGCCTCGGCCAGAACTCCTCCTACCGCATCACCGTCCGACAGCTCGAGTCGCTCATCAGGCTCTCCGAAGCGATGGCTCGGGTCGAGTGTTCCGAAGACATCACTGTGGAGCACGTGACCGAAGCGGCGCGGCTGCTGGACAGCTCGATCCTCAAGGTCCACAAGTCCGAAGTGGACCTCAACGAGTTCGTCCCTGAAGAAGACCCATCTCGGCCTGCGGTCCCGCTGAAGACTGCAGCGGGGATGGTAAAGTCGGTTTGAGCAGCACGAAGAAGAGGTCAAGAAGAAGCCATCGAAGATGTCTGCGGAGGAGTACGACCGGTACGGCCAGGCGATCCAGCTGGTCCTGCAGGCAGAAGAGAAGCGCGAGGCTTCGGGGGTCGAGTCGCGCGGCATCAGACAGGGCGACCTGATCGAGCAGGTGATCACGAAGTTCCTGCGAGAAGTGAACTCTGTGGAGGAGTACTACGACATGGAGCGCAAGGCGCGCCTCGTCATCGAGCGGCTGATGAAGCACGACCGCATGATGATCGTCTCCGAAGACTCCGACTCGGTCAACGAACGCAAACTGAAGATCCACCCCAACTACGTGAGACACATCTAAGTTACTACTCGTGTTGACCCGCAGCCGACTTAGTTATGCTTCAGCTGCGAAGCCGAACTCATGCGAGAGATCTTGAAGGTGCCTCCTCCGCTCGACTTCGGCTGCTGCTGCTGTCTCGATGTCGACTGATGCTTGACCGGCTTCTTCCCCGTCGACTCGCTGATAAGGGTCTGGTCCATCTTCTCCGACTGCTGCTGGGGCTTCACGGGCCGTCTCTGGTCTTTGTTGAGGGCTCGGAAGTTGTTATCCAGCGTGTTGAGAGTGTGGTAGGCGGCTGCCTTGATGTGCGTGGACAGCTCGCCGGACTTCTTTTTGTTCCTGAACCTGGCCAGCTCGTCGAGGTAGATGACTCTGTTGATGCTCTTCTTGATCTCCTGTTTATTCTCGATGTACTCCTCGACGACCTGGCTGATCTCTTTGATGTTTCTGTACTTGGCCAGGAACTTCTCGAAGCAAGACACCTCGACTTCGAGGCCCTTGACGATTTCGAAGAAGCTCGAGACCAGGCGAGAAGCTGCTGGGTAGTCCTGTTTGAGCTTGTTGGCCAGCAGAGCGACTTTCTTGGACTCCTTGACGATGACTTCGACGGTCTTGGTGTAGTGGTCGAAGCAGTTCGAGAGTTTGCTCACGTAGACCGATTCCATTTTCTGCAGCCTGTCCTCCAAGAGAGAGACGTTGCCAAAGGAGAACCGGTAATCGCGGTGTCGTTTGTCGTTCAGTTCGTGCTTGGTCGTGAGCTGGTCGATGACTGTTTCTCTCGCTTTGATTTCTTTGAGCAGCTCGTCGATCATGACGCGGTACTCGTCTTGGAAGCTGACGAAAACTTTGAGGTTCGCGCGATTCTCGTCTGTCTGCTGTGCCTTCTGCTTCCACTCGCGCAGCTCGACCTGCTGTTTGCGCTTCGTCTGGGTTAGCCAGTCCTTGCCTCTCGAAGCTCCACGAGTTCTCTCTCCGCGTCGTTGAGCATTTTGTGGTAGTCTTCCACAACGTCGAACACCGCTCCGCCTGCGCTGGGCGAGTCGAGCTTCTTGATCGCGAGTAGATTGACGCCTCGGAGTATGGTGATCAGGTCGTTGGGGTGCTTGCGAAGGAGGTCCTTCTCGCTGTAGGTTTTTTTGAGTATCGCTTTCTTTGGTTAGAATCCGACACTACTTGTCGATACAAACACTCGCACATGTCCAGCACCATCTCAGTGAGCCTCTCTCTTTGGAGAAACGACTCCCTTCCGTCGGTCCCCAGTCCCTGCCACTCTTCGGCCGAGAAGTGCTTCATCCAAGGCTCGCTGATTGGCGGCAAGTCTGCCTTGGGTTTCTTCTCTTCGTTGGGGTTGGTGAGGAGGACTGTTTCAGACAACATTAGCTTTTGCAATCAGCAGCGTCGAGTTAATTAGCCTTCAAATGCTTTATTATTTGCAGAGAAAGGTGGTGTGGAATGGTCAAGACCGTCTTCTTGCTACTCCTCCTCGCGCTGACGAGTTCGTCGGTCGTCGAAGTTCGGTAGCTGGCTTCTGACTGCAGAAACGGCCAACCGATCAGAGCATTCTTGAAGAACCAGGTGAGTGCTGTGCTTGAACACCAGAGCCCGAAGCTTGCTGATGAAGGACTCGGTTTTCAGACTCTTGGAGCCAGCGTTGCTCCGAAAGACCTGGTCCTCGCTGGAACAGAGGTCGGCGAAGAAAGTTCAACGAGTTCTCGCAAAGAGCGGATGACACGCTTCGTGATCTACTGCATCGGAGTCGGATTTTTCTTAGATTTGGCCATCTACTTCGCCAGGCTGAACAGACACAGCGAGAACCATGACGAATTCCACGGTGCGCTCATGTTCCTCACTTTCGCTTCTTCTTTGGGAATGGACATTTGGTACGTCTTGAGAGAAAAGAGCCGCCTTTTCCAAGGCAAGCAAGACATGGATGTTCACTTCGTGCTGCTCTGCGCAGCCAACTTCTTGGCCCTGTGTCAGATCAGTAGGCGAGGTTTGAGCAGTCTTCGGAAACGTTGTCAGAGTCGTCATGCGAGACCTGAAGACTGGCGCGAGCTTTCCTCTGAAGCGATCCATGCACAAGTACTCAGGCCTGCTGCTGTACCTGATCACCAAGGCCAAGCTACTCTTCCTCCTGAGAGTCGAGCAGGCAGACGCAGTGCTCTTCCCGAACAGTCCTCACGAGCTGCAGTTCTACTTCATCATCTACGTGGTGGTTCTGGTGCTAGCCTGGCTGACGATAATCATCATCCACACAGCGCTGACGAAAAGGTTCAGACACAAAGAGATCCAGGACAACACTGGCTTCTTCAACGCGCAGCAGAAGTCCTCTCACTCGAGGCTGCTGGACATCCAGAACGACCACATGGTACCAGTCTCTGACGCAGCTCGAGCCCGAGTTCAGCAAGCTCTTCCCAGGCCTTGACTGGGTCATGTTCGAAGACCGAGTCTTCGACATTTCCGACCTCGACCATCCGGGAGGCCGGTTCATCACCAGGACTCTCTGCGGCAAAGAGATCAGCAGGTGGTTCGTGGGCGGCTTCGAGTACAGCCATCTGGCGAACGGCGCATCAGCCAGCCACCGACACTCGCCATTCGCTCTGAACTTGCTGGAAGAAAGGTAGCAGCATCTTGAGCAGATTCATCGGATTCATCCGCTTGCCGAAACTCCTCGAGCGATACGAGCTGACCGAGACAGACGTCACCGTGATGAACCTGAACCAGCTGGTGCAGATAAAAGAAGACAAGAAGCTCAAGATGAAAAACGACAACTACTCATTCGACTTCGCAGTCGAAGGCATCGAGAAGCTCTCGGCCGGCTTCTCGATCGCTTTCCTCAACTCCTCCAAAGCGAAGCTGCTCCTGACCGAGTCACCCTTCCAAATTTTTGGAAAGACTTTCAACGTGCGGGTGAAGGGCACGCAGGAGTTCGGTTACTTCAGCGTGGTCTTGAGTCAGTCTGCTCTGATGAAGAAGATCAAGAACAACATCCTGGCTCACTTCATCCAAGCTGCTCCGGAGTTCAAGGGGTTCGCTCGACTCGGCATGCAGGCCCCGACAGACACGCAGACGCTCTTCCAGGAGTCCAAGCAAGAGTCAGCCATCAAAAGAAGCGGCTCGCTCATCGAAGAAGACTCGCTCCGGTCCATCATCGAAACCCCTGGAGACGTCTACGACCGCAACGTGCCGCTGCTCTTCAAGAACGACGGTGGCAGGATGCAGTTGAAGCTCCTCAACGTAGCAGCAAAAACCAGCTGCTTCGACATCCGAGGCCCCTTCGGTCCGGGCCTCCAGATCAGCAGGTTCACTTTCGGGAGAGTGCTCGTTGTGGGCCAGGGCACCGGCGCGTTCTCCTTCTTGGACCTGGTCGACTACATCGCTCGGCTGTACATCTACCGCTTCGCCAAGTCTCGCATCTCCGACCTCGACCAGACAGTCCTCGAACAGCTCGACCCCTTCGACGACGACTTCGATCAAACTTTCAATAACGATCTGAGCTTCGATTTCTACTTCACCTTCAGAAGCGTCAAAGACTTCGAGGCGACCTTCCTCCCAGACCTGCAGCTGGCCTACCAAATCGAGTCTCGGCTGAAGCTGGGCGTCTTGGGGAAGGTGGTGGTTTGCCTGCCGAAAACCGAACGAATCGACGGGACGAACTACCCAGAAATCGCATTCACAGACCAGCGACTGGACAGGCGGCAGGCACGGGAGTTCAGCGAGCTCTTCTCGCTGGGCGGCGACGCACCGGACAAAAAAGTTGAAAAGGTGATTGCTTGTGGCAGCAAGGGGCTGAACGCAGAGCTGAAGGCAATCGCAGCAGAAGTGGGTCTGGAACACGCGTTAACGAGTCTTTAATATTGCAACAACCTTAGTTATCTTCGGCAACCTCGGTTTAGATGAACTGGGTCAAGCTCCGGCTACCTTTTGGAATCCGATTTGCTCGGCCAACTCTCTGAAGCTCTTTCTGGTCAGGTTCATTCCGTATTTCTGGATGACGCCTCTGGTGTTGGCGGTCTGTCTGCAAGCTCTGGAGTCTTTTCCGTATTTCTTCGGTCTCTTTTCGTATAGCTTGTTTGGCATGCGGTTTAGCTGAGCTTTTATATCTAAGTTGAACTGGGGTTAATTAAGCGATTGCGAGTTTAATTGTGATCGATGAGTGCCATCATCCGACTCATAAACTACGGCCGCTCGGACCAGCACCTATGGTAGGCATCGGTCAGCAGGCGACTGGCCACGCAGAAGAAGAAGGCGAAGCTCTCGGGCAAGTCGATCGACCGACTCGGCTTCTGGTTCCCGAAGCGCACGCAGAAGTTCCCCCGATCTCTTATTTTGAACAAGCACAGGATCAGGTACTGGCTCCACGTACGCGTCCCTCACGCAGCACGGCGCGAGACTCTCCCACCGCTCGCACAAAGTCCTCTTCTACGGCGGCCTGATGAACCCCCACTGGGTGCAAAACGGCAGGTGCTTCACCTACCCCAAACCCACCAACCCCCAGCTCATCTCGGACCGCATGTTCCGCAAACGCGAGCGCTGGCTCGGCTTCAACTCGTCCATGTACGCCATCGCGAGGGAACAGGAAGAAGAGAACATCTTGCTGCGCAGGATCAAAGAAGACAAGGCCGTCCTCAGCCTAGTCCTCGAGAAGCTCGACAAGGAAGACCTGCGCGTCGAAGAAATCGTCAGCTCCGTAGCCTCGCCTCACCCAGGAAGAAGACGAGTTCGTCCGCTCCTTCTGTTTCTACCGGCTGAACGACATGCTCGATCGATACGAAACGAAAACCAAAGTCATGGGTCCAGCCAAAAGAAAGATGATCATGAACAAGATCGAAAGGCTCGCTTCGAAGCCGCTCATGACCAAAGAAGACGTCGAGGTCAAGACCAAACACCTCTCGGAAACCACCAAGAAGAACCCAGACTCCAAGAACGTCATCAAGTTCAACACGAAGTTCGCCGCAGAGACGGGCAACCTCGAGACAGTGAGGAAAGAGCAGCTGATAGATAAGTTCCACAACTCATTCCAAATCTTCCAGGACCTCGAGAACGACCTCAAACCGGTGAGCGAGCAAGACTTCATCGAGACGTACGCAGCGCACAAACAAGTCGACTTCGAAACCGCGGTGAAGGTGGCCAACGAGCTCTTCCACGCGCTGGACGAGATCGGCATGCCGCTGACTCGCTTCGTGATGCTGCAGTGTCTGGACGACGAAGAGTTCAAGAAGTTCGACTCGTACATCGTATCGCAGGAATCCCTAGTGTAGACTCCACTCACTGAGAGCTGACGGCAACTTCGTGGTGCCGAACAGCCACCCGATCACGCCCTTCCCCGACCTGGCTGCCTACGACCCCAACGACTACTACGACTTGAGGCCGGGTCCCTCCGAAGGCGTGAACAACTCGATCACGCGGTCGGAGTGGTTCGACATGACGCCGAAAATGCAGAAGCACTTCGAGAAGATGTACAAGCCGAAGGTGCACCCCTTCAAGCACAACAAGTCCTACTTCGAAGGCTTCGCGAACCCGATGAGCATGACGGCGGAGACCAAGTGGAAGCAGATCTACAAGGTGAAGATGAAGGCCGACTACAACAACGACAAGCGCAGAGAAGAGGCCGAACGCCAGCTCGAGCTCGAGCAGAAAGGCTCCCGAAAGGCGGACGAGGAAGTCGTGGACTAATCAATGTTACTCGGCACCAGCGGATTGAAGCCCAGCTCTTCCACGGGGATCACGAACTCGCTCAGCTTGCCGTCGTAGGCCTTCACCATGTGCACGTGGGCCGCGCGGATCTGCCGCAGGTCTTCCTGCAGCTCGGCGACGATCTGGTCTTTCATCGCGATGACGTCTTGCAGGTTCTCGAGGATGCTCTTCTTGCTGCTCTCGTCGATGTTCGTCAGACTCAGCACTTTGTTCAGCTCCTGGTCCTTGGCCTCCAGCCGCTCTTTGATCAGCGCCTTCTTCTTCTCGTAGATGAGGTTGCGGAGGCCGCTCTTCTGGTGGATGTCGTACATGACTTCTTCGTACTTGTCGAACAGCAGGTCTTTCTCTTTCTCGAGGTACTGGAACTGCTGCAGCGCGACCTCGTACTCGTACTCGAGCTTGCGGTACTCGTTCTCGAGGTCGGAGATCTGCGTGCGCAGCTTCCACTTCTCCTTTTTGATCTGCTTCCACTCCTCGAGGTCTTTCTTCATGTCCTCGATGTCTTTCCGCGCTTTGTCGAGGGGGATCTGCAGCCGCTTGTTCTGCTCTTCCATCTTCATGAGGCGCTTGCGGTCCTTCTCTTCCTGGCCCTTCGCTTTTTCGATGTCTTCTTTGAACTGCTTGATAAGCGAGAGGTTCGAGTTGGTGATGTCGTTGTAGTAGTTCTTGATGTCTTTGTAGTTCGCTGCGTGCTGGGCCTTGATGTTCTTGGCGCGCTTCTCTTTCTCGTCTTCGAGCTTCTTGACCATCTGCGTGCGAACCTCTTCCATCTCGCTGTAGACCTTCTTCTTCTTGAGGTCGTACTTGAGCGTCAGCTCGCGCATGGCTCGCTCGTGTTCCTGCCGCTGGCCTGTGAGGGTCTGGTTCGCTTCGAACTGCAGCGAGAACAAGTAGGCGTTTTGGCTGAGCTCTTGCTCCTTGACCTTTTTCTTGAGGTCGCGGTTGTCGTTGTCGAGGTCTTGCGAGATGACTCGGTTCTGGTCTTCTTTCTGCTGCAGCTTCTTCTCCTGGGCCACGCGCATCTCGCCGTGGCAGTCTTCGTTCTGGAAGAGCAGGTGCTTGATCTTCTGTTTGTAGAGGTTCTTCGTCATTATGTGGTTCTCCTCCAGGTCGCGAGTCTCGCGCTCTTTGTTCTTCAGGTTGGCTTCGGAGTCCTCGAGCTCTTTCTTGCCCAGAATCCACATGTTGTTGATGCGCTCTTTCTCCAGCGCGTAGAAGTCGAGCAGCTTCTGCTCGTCGACTTCTTTGGCCTTGAGACTCATCAGCTCTTCGCGGACGGCTTTGACGATCAGCGGGTCGTCTTGAATGGTCGCACTTTGTGCCTGGGCGAGGGCGGCCGGGTCGAGTCCTCCGGTGTTCTGAGCGGGCTGGGCAGCTGATCCTCTGGGCGCGTTCATGCCTCCTCTCGGTGCGTTCATGCCTCCTCTCGGTGCGTTCATGGGGTCACTGGTGAATTGTGCCGATTGTTATACTTCCGGTTCTTGCTCGCTCGAGCCCGCACGGCGGACTGGCGGCATGTCTTCCAGCCTCACTAAACGACCACTTTAGGAAGGTTGGAGGACTGCACGTAAGTGTTGGGCGGGTTCAGTTTCTGTTTAAGTTCCAAAAAACCTAACCGGGTACCAAATACCCATTTCTCCACGATAATAGTAATTATGGCTTTTCAGCGCCGAAAGAATTGAGCGAGCGGCCTTCAACAAATCGAGCGAGGCAGGCGGGACGGCAGCGCCTCTCGAGGACTGCTGCGAGGGGCTGTTCGGGGAGGAGGATTAGAGATGAAGGTTGCGGTTTACTACTCTTGTTTTGACTATTGGGAGCGTGAAGTATTCGCAATAGGAGTTGAGAGTAAAGCCGGCACACCAGCTCATCCCCATCCTCACCGAACCAAAAACTTGAATACTTTCTTTATTAAATTCTGAGGATTTTTGAGATTAGCAACTGTCCATTAATTAATCCTGTCTCGCATGCACTCGGACCCCGACGACCACTACGACGACGCAGCGAACGATAGCAACGCCCAGGCCGAACTCATCCACCACAGACAGATCGACGGAGCCCGAGGCACTTTGGAGGCCATGGTCCGCCAGACCAACAACCAAATCGACGCCATCAAGCGCAGCAACCTCAAGCGAGAAAAAGACCGCCGCTTCGACGAAGAGATCAAGCGGCAAGAACACTTCGAAGCCTCCAGAAACGAAGCCATGATGGCTGCCCGCAGAACCGCAGAGCTCGACATGCGCTGGGCCGAGTACAAGGAGATGGAGGAGTGCCAGGAACTCGCCAGCAGCATGGCCGAGCACAAGAAAATGTTTCAGAACCTCATCAAGAAAAAGCAAGAGCTCATCGACATGCTGCAGAACCACATCCGCTTCAAAGACGAAGAGTACATCAGCGAGATGGAGCAGATGAAAGAAGAGATCGACCAAATCGTCCACAAGATGCGCAGCCAGTTCCGAGAACTCCGCGACCTCGTCCGCAGCGAGCTCAAAATGATCGAAGAAGACCTCGACAAACAGCGAGCTGAAATGATCGTCGCCATGAAGACCGAGATCAACGACAAATTCGCCAACCACAAAAAAACAGAAGAAGAAGTCATGAAGATCAAGATCAACCTCGAGATCGAAATACAGAACTGCGAGAAGTGCTACGAAGACATGAAGGCGCTCTACCAGCTCAACTCCGAGAAACTCAAGTACAACAAAGAAGTCCTCGAAGAAAAACTCACCGAAAACACCAAGCTGCACGACGACCTCAAAAAAAGAGCCACCGAGTACAGAGACCAGGCCAAGCGCAAAGAAGACGAGTACAAAAAGAGCAGCGACGAGCTCAACCTGGGCAACAAGAAGCTCACGAAGCAATACATCTCCATCAGCAGGCAGTACAAAGACCTGCACAAGAAGTACAAGCACTTCGAGATCACCGACAAGCAGAAGTACCGCGAGATCAAAAAGATGAACCTCGAAGAAATCGCGAAGATCAAAGAACGCATCCGCAACTGCGACCGCATCATCCACCAGCACCAGCTCGGAGTCGTCTGGGAAGCCTTCGACGAAGAGGCCATCATCAAAGAAGAGCTCGGGGAAGAAGAGGTCCAGGTAGGCGGCTACGGCCACGACACCTCCGAAGAAGAAGACGAGGACCGCATGGAGGAAGACAGGCTGGTCGCCACGATACCGGACCCCGAGATGAACGCCATCCTCAACCTCGTGCTCATCGAGCTGGACTTCCTGCTGGACGACAAAGTCAGCTTCGAGCTCAACAAAGAGAACTCGAAGATGCAGCTGCTCATCAAACTCAACGTGCTGCGCAAAGTCCTGGCCATCAAAGACGAGGCAGAGATGAACAGACTGCTGCTCAGCATCTACACCGAAGCGAAGAAACACGAGACGCGCGAAGAAGACGGCAGCGTCTTCAGCAGAGGCGAGGCTGGCCAGGAGGAGGCCGGCAACATCGACGTCAGCAACTACAACCCACGCGAGTTCGACCAAGACGAGCCACGCGACGGAGACGAAGAGCAGTTCGGCCGAGACGCCGAAGCGGCAGACCGCGACATCTACGAGATCGAGCAGAAGTACGACCCCAACACGATCATCGCGATCCTCGCCAAGTTCATCGAAGAGAAGAAAAAGAACGTCGTGCTGAACAACGCAGACGCAGACGAGCAGACCAAGAAAATCATCCAGCTGAAGAACAGAGAGAAGGCAGTCCGCGAGCAGAAGATCTTCCTGGCGCGCATGTCCAAAGCGCTGCCCAACGAGCGACTGAAGATGTGGAAAGTGCTCGACAAGATATCCACCAAGTACTACGACCTGCTGCTCAACAGGCAGAGAGACATCGAAGAGACCACTCTGCTGCACACCCAAAACGACGAGCTCAAAAACCTCCTCAACCAGTACCTCAAGGTCAACCACAACCTCAACGTGCCGCCCATCGACATGATCAAAGTGAACTTCCTCGAATAAATTGCTAACTAATGATACTTAAAAATTCCTCCGATGAAAACCCTGGTCTACGAGTTCATCGAAAAGCTCAACCACGGACTAGTCGGCCCGCTCTGCCAGAAGTGGGGCAGGAAGCTCCTCGCGACCGGCCTCCGCGTGCAAGGCTCGCCCTACTACGAAGACAGACGTACCCTCATCTCACCAGTGGTCGCCTCGCTCCGAGGAGTCGAAGTCGACGGCAAGTCTCCGCTGCTCGACAAAGCCAACTTCGTCGCACCGAACGCTGCCATCTTCGGAAACGTCTCGTTCGAAGCAGGAGTAGCTCTCCTCTCACCAGTCTTCAGCTTGGTACGGAACGACTCTCAGAGGAGAGAAAAACGCAATCGTCATCGGCAAGAAGTCGCTCGTGCTGGACAACGTGCGCATCAGGGCAGACTACGCACCCACGAGAATCGGCAACAACGTATTCATCGGATCAAGTAGTCTCGCCTCACCCAGACAGCGCTCTCAACAGCTGCGACATCGGAGACAACGTCTTCATCGGAGCAGGCGCAGTCATCGCTGGGGGCGCGAAGATCGAAGCGGGGGCCATGATCGCCGCCGGAGCAGTCGTCCCTGAGGGCACAGTCGTCCCCAGCAACCAGGTCTGGGCCGGCAGACCCGCGAGGCTGCTGCGCGAGCTGTCCGCACTCGAGCGAGAGAACATCCGAGAGAGACACCACGAGTACGTCAAGCTCTCCGAAATCCACTCCGAGCGTACCCTCGCCTCACGCAGACACCGAGTTGACCTTCAGAGAGTTCCTCGACGAGGTCGACTACCAAGCCATCCTCAGAGACTCCAGCCTCAGCGACCAGCTCTACAACATCCTCTACGAGAAGCACCTCGCGGCCGAAGAGCAGGAAGAAGAGCTGGGCTTCATCAACGAAGAAGATACCTACACGCCTCGCCCCTACGACTTCACCGAAGGCCACTACGAGCCCTACGAACACGACTACTCGAAGTACCCCGAAGCCTACAGGAAGTACGAGAAGAACTTCGGCAAGTACGAGCAGTACAGAGACTACTTCAAGGTCAACCAGCAGGAGTACCCCACCTTCATCGACCACAACAAGGAGTACCTCAGCAACTCGCAGCACTACACCGAGGAAAAGAAGTTCTAACACTGTTTTGAATGTAATAATAAGATGAGCTCCGGAAAAACCCTCCTCGCGGAAGAAGCAGCTGCTCAGAGAGACGCAGACCTCAAGAACCTGCTCAGAAGAAACATCGACAGACACCTCGTCATCGGACAAGTCGTCAAAGTAGACGTCTTGGACAGGCTCTGGGACGAGCTCTCCCGAAGAGACTTCAGAGACAAGTTCGAAGCAGCTGCCGTCGTAGCCTCCGCTGACGCAGGAGCGAGTCACCGACTTCACCATCGGCATGGAGCGGTTCCTCACGGCTTTCGCGTTCATTGGCAAGCGATGCGAACACCTCAAGCAACAAGCGGTCTCCAGCGAGTGCGAAGAAGACGTGGTAGCTTCGAATGATCGCAGCCCAAACCCCCCATCGACTCCTGGGCTCGCTTCCACGTCAAGTCGAAACACGAAGACAACAGTCCGCTGAAGGTCTCGAAGCTGGACTCGGTCGATGGCAACAGCTTGATGCGCAGCAGACTCAAATCGGAGAGGAAGCACGACCGAGAGAGTTCGAAGTACTCCACGATGTCGAGAGACAAGTCGCACAAGATGATCGCAGCAGTCCCCGAAAAAGACACGCGACTGGTCCGCGAGCTGGTGCACCTCGAAGAGAAGGAAGTGGCTGTCCCTTCTCTGGTGAACGAAGTACTCTCTCCTCCAACAGGTGATCGAAGGCATGCGAGCTGGCGCGCTGATGAAAGAACTCACCAGGAAGAAACAGATCAAAGATCAGGAGAACCTGCGGAGAGACAAGATGTTCCTGCTCAAAGCCTTCACGCCTGCCACCCTCGACAAGATCCTCAAAGACAAACGAGGCTTCCTCACCGACTACGACGGAAAACCCATCAAACTCATCCAAGAAAGAACCGCGACCTCCAACTTCGGGGGCGCGCCAATCCAGGTCGACTTCAAGATCGCAGACCCCTCGCTCACCTTCGAAGCTTCGAAGCACCTCCTCAAACTGCACTTCCAGAGAAGCAACACAGACGAAGCGCTGCAGCTCTACGACGCGATGAAGCGGCAAGAGAAGAAAAAAGAAAGCACGCCATCGTACCTGGGCGTCTCCGACCCCAACAAAAAAAACAAACCAGTCACCACCATCGACCTCGCAGCGAAGAAGGTCAAGGAGCACAACGAGAGCATCGGCAAAGACAAGCCTTCCCCCCTCAAAATCGCCAGTACCCCTCTCTTCACCAGCCATCTTCAACGAGAGAGTCATCGGCGCACTCATCACCGAAGAACTCGAGAAGAACTACGAACACATCCTCGACTACCTCAGGACCGTCAGGCAAGCAGGCAAAAAACCAGAACCCGCAGGACCGCCCCACGCAGTCAAAGAAAGCATCAGCTTCTTGGTCGAATACTTCAAAGCCCCCTCCAATAGACTAGCCAACCCGAAGCAGTACTCTGACTTCTACAAAGTGCTCAAAATCGGCATCGAAAAACAAATGCTCGGCGATCTCGACGAGTCCGTCCTCAAGGCAGTCATGGACCACAAAAAAGCCAGCAGCTCCAACTTAACCGACACGCACTCCAAGAACCTCTCGGCCAAACTAGACAGGAATCCAGACGACTCAAACGACAGAGCATCCAAAAGAAGCATCAAGTCCGCCAACCAGACAGACCACCTGCAGCAGCGAATAAGGGTCAAGCTGCAGATGCTCGAGCACCAGAAAAACCTCCAGCACCCAGTGGCGTCATCTCACAAGATAGACTCGCACCGAACCAGCCAGGTCAACCGCTCGCAGCTGCACGAACAAAAGCAAACTGAAATTTTTCTCCCCCAAGTCAAACAGCCTGTCGGCGAGGCTTCGGTCATCAGCAGCGCGAACCAGCCAGCTGACTCGCAGCCGAAGAGGTCTGCTCCCCAGGACCGGCTGCGACGGCTGCTTCGCACGAGAGGCGAAGAGCAGGCCAAGCCGAGAGAGCGCAGAAGGTGCGCGCCACTGCCGAACAGCTACTTTTCAGTCATCGACCGCTGCAGGTCGCTCAGCCTCGAGAAGTCGACCGCTTCGAACGTCTCGCACAGGTCGCTGGACAAGGTCGTCAAGGGCGAACACTACAGCAAGATACTCGAATAACCACTCACTACTTTCGCTTTAACTTTTCCCGGAGACTGGGGTTTGGGGTTTGGGGTTTGG
>JFJP01005572.1_pt1 | contig 16339 bp, 15 predicted proteins | sample 431651 | NCBI WGS metagenome assembly JFJP01 (sample SAMN02602958, study PRJNA72255) | Microbial mat metagenome, whole genome shotgun sequencing project. | biome: fresh water; feature: sink hole; material: water; isolation source: purple microbial (photo- and chemosynthetic) mats found in... | reverse complement strand
GGCCCAGCGCCTTGCCCAGCGGGTCGGCGATGGTACGGGCAATGATGTCGGTGGTGCCACCGGGTGCAAACGGCACCTGCAACTTGATGATGCGGTTTGGATAACCCTGCGCCAAAGCCGATCCGCAAATGACGGCAACGCTAAGTACCAACAACTGACGACGGAACATGGTTTCAATCTCCTGTAGTTTTTTCAAAGTCAACACACAACTGTGCATCCTAACGCACGGAGCGATCGCTGGTATTCTCACCGCGTGAACTATGCGCAACTTCTGCTCCCGGATTTCTCCCTCATTCTGTGCGGCTATCTGTTGTGCCGCCACACCGCATTGAATCGCGCGGTCTGGGAGCAAGTGGAGGCACTGGTCTATTTCTTCCTGTTCCCGGTGCTGCTGTTCTACTCCATTGTGCGCAACCCGCTGGACCTGGCCACGGCCTCCAGGCTGATGGGCGCGGGCTGGACTTTGGGCCTGTGCGGTATCGCCATGGCCTACCTGTTGCCTTACCTGCCACTGCTGGGTCGCTCAATTTCCGCACGTGACCACGCCGGTAGCGCGCAGATCGCATTTCGCTTCAACTCATTCATTGGACTGGCACTGGCTGAGCGCATCGCCGGACCACAGGGAGTACAACTGATCGCGGTGCTCATCGGCGTGTGTGTTCCACTTTTCAATATGGGTGCGGTGTGGCCGATGGCGCGGCACGCAGAGCGCGGCTTCCTGCGAGAGCTGGTGCGCAACCCCCTTATCATCGCCACCGCAGGCGGACTGGTGGCCAACCTGGCCGGTTTCGCGCTTCCGAGCTGGCTGGAGCCCACCGTCAACCGCATTGGCGCGGCCTCGGTGGCATTGGGTCTGATGTCCGCGGGGGCTGGTATGCAATTGCATGCTCTGACACGCGGCAAGGCATTGGCAGTTTCGGTATTGACTATTCGCCACTTGCTGCTTCCGCTGACTGCCGTGGGCGTGAGCGCCGCGTTTGGCCTCGATGCCGCGCAGTCCACCATGCTGTTGGCGTTTTCGGCACTGCCCACCGCGTCGAGCTGCTACGTGCTGGCTGCCCGGATGGGCTATGACGGTGCCTATGTGGCCGGACTGGTGACGCTGTCCACCTTGCTGGGCATGCTCAGCCTGCCCTTTGCGCTGGGGGTATTGCGATAGCGGACAGGTCTCTGTCAGCAACAACGGGGCGAAATTGGCGATATTTTTGTGAGGCGTTGTTCTGACAAAAAACGTGCTCCAGCGCTTATTCAGCAAGCGTGAGAAGCTACGATTTTGATAGCGATATCGACGTTGTTCTGCCCTACCGACTATGCGCCTTCAGACACACGCTTGAGCTTGCCCGTGCGAATGTACTGCACCAGTTGCGCCCACTCGGCCTGCCCATCGGCGGTAGCAAAGTAAGCCCTGCCTGCATCGGTGGTGTGGCGCTCCAGATTGGCTTCAAGGTTGCCGTCATCCAGTGCTTTCAGCGCCGGTGGCACATAGAAGGCCATGGTTTGCCCCTTGCAATAGCGGCACGGCAAGCCCTGCACACCAGGCTTCTTAATTTCCACCAGCACCAGGCCGCGCTTCTGGCGCACCCATGTACCAGTCGCGGATATATCCGATGCGGACTCGACAGGCTTGGGCTTGCTGGGCTTGAGCACCACCGCAGGGGCCACCGATACAGACTGCGCTGGCAGCCTGATGGTGGCTGCCGCTGCGGCAACTTCCTGCTCGGAAAACAGCTCCAGCATGGCAATGTGCTGCGTCTGCACGCTCTGCTGCAATTGTGCGATCAGCCCTGAGCGCGCGTCACGCAGCTGCTTCTTCGCACAAGAGAGCTGCGTCAGCTCGGCAAACTCCTCGTCCGTCACGGTGCCATCCATGGCCTTTTGGCTCAGCGCTTGCAATCGTTCTTCGTGTTCAAACATGGTTACTTTCAGGCAGCGTTGGCGGGAGCATCCCGGTACTTGACGTTCACCTGGCGGTTCTTGATGTACTTCATCCACCGCGCCAACTCACGCGCACCCTCGGCTGTAGCAAAGTGGGCCCGGCCTTCGTCGGTGGTGAAACGCGCAAGGTTCGCCTCCAGATTGCCGTCGTCGAGCTTCTTAAAAGCCAGCGGCACATAGTTGGGCAGTGCCTGCCCCTGGCAGTAGCGCACGGCCGCGCCCTTGGAGTGCGTGGAGTCCATTTCGATCAGCACCGCCCCCGACCGGCGCGACCGCGGCGAGCCCGCCCGTGGCCCTTTCTTGCTGGCAGCTAGGCTTTGGGCTACTGCCACAATCTCAGCGGCAGCATACAAATCCTTCACGTTAATGCCGTTGGCCACCACCGTCTCGCGCAGGCGGGCAACCACATGCACCCGCTCGGCCTTGGCGGCCCGCTTGGCCTTGACGAGCTGGTCCAGCTCGTCAAGCTCAGCCTCTGCCAACGTCCCTTCAGCGGCCTTCAAACCCAGTTCGCGCAAACGCGCTTCATTTTCAAACATATGCTGTACTCCTTGTCGCCTAATCCACAGTCCACGATGTCAGCCGCCAAGCGCGTACTCCAGGAGCCGAAGCCCTGACAGCTTGCGAAAATCCTTGATGCTGCGTGTGAGCACCGCATACCCGCTCCCTATCGTGGTGTTGACTTTGGTGCAGTCAAAGCGGTTCATTTTTAGCCCATTTCCGCTACGCCGCAGCCCACACCATCACCGTACCAGCATGGTTCTCTTTCACATTGGCGCTAGGTCGAATGAAAATTTCGACATCGCGGTTGAGCAAGGTGATGAAGTGCAGCAGTCGCTCGCTGGAAAAACGGCCGAGCTTGTAATTTTTCAATTCCGACACATGGGGTTGCGCAAGGCCCAGACGTTTGGCCGCCGCGGCTTGGGTGAAGCCTTCGGCTTGCAGCAAGTCATTCAGGCGCATAGCCAGTTGCACGCGCAGTCGGCGCTCGTCGGGTTCAGCCAAACCCAGGTCGGCAAACACATTGCTCGTGCCCTCTTCAATCATCTCGGCTGCCTTTGCTTTGGCCTTAGTGTTCATGGTGGTCCTTGTAGTGCTGTTGGGCAAGTTTGAGTCGCTCGTGAATCAGGTCCATATCGCTTTTTGCTGTGCGGATGCCACTCGGTGACTTCTTCTGGAAGCAGTGCAACACATATACCGCCCTGGCAAAACGCACCGCGTACACCGCCCGAAACGTGTCACCATGATGGTTCTCAACCAACTCCAGCACACCAGCGCCCTCGCCCTTCCACGGTTTGGCATGAGCCGGAGTGGCACCCAACTGCACCGCACCCAAGGCATAGCCGAAATCGTCAATCACTTCCGCCGGCAGAGCCAATAAATCCTTCTTTGACGACCCAATCCAATGCAGAGGCTTTTCGATTCTTTGGGTAGTCATGAAGTCAATTATACCTAATTAGGTATGCCCTTCTCAATGCGCTGCGCGAGCCCGGCCTGACTCAAGCCCCAACGCTTGCGCACCCGGCGGGCAAACCGCGATCACGCTGCTTCAAGGTGAACCATACGGTCGTCCAGACTGCAGGCCGCAAAGTCCAGCGCCTGCCGGATGTCCTCGGCTTCGATTTCGGGGAACTCACTGCGCAACTCGTCGCGGTCGGGGTACAACGCCACAACCTACAGCACACGCTTGACGGTCAAACGCATGCCGCGAATGCAAGGCTGCCCGTTCACGATGGCGGGATTGACGGTGATGCGATCAAAGCGGTTCATGTTCATTCCTTTCCTGCTACCTCAATACTGCGAGCCCGGCAAGGGCTGCGTGATTTACGCGCGCCGCTTGCCTTCTGGTGGCAAGAGCCCGGTCAAGGCTGCATTTTGCAACCTTTGGGATGCAAGCACTTGCCCAACCAGTGCGCACCCCTAAGGAACTTACAGCACCCCTCTGTCGAAACGCGTTTTGCCACCCAAAAACCCTTCACGCTGCCGACAAACCATCTGCCAGACGCCGCCCTTTGGCCCTGTGCTGCACTTGCCCGACCGCTGGATGGCTGTCGATTTTCGACATGCGGGGGGCTTATGCCTTTCGCCCCCCTGAAAAAACGCTTGCAAATCAAAGCCTTGCTAGCCTTGCGTCTGCGCCCGGCTAGGGGCTGTCGAAGCCGCGTTTTCGACAAACCCCCATCAGCCTGGTAAGTTGTTGATTTTGATAATGAATGTATTGCAATACTAAATACAACTTTAGAAAAATATCAATGAATACAACCCTTTACATAAGACTGATTGTATAAAATATATTGTACAAAGATTTTCGAAAAATGAAATTGCACAATGCTATTTTGTAAACAAATTGATTCTGGCTCCATTTTTGAAAGTAATATTGTACTAAACTTTATAGAAAATTAATATTCATAAAACAATCTATAACTTCTTATTTCTATGTGGCGTGCTGGAAATAGATTTTGGCTGAATGTGATTTTCAATAAACCAGCTGCCATCAATCTTTTTCAAAAAATAAGTTATACGAATTGTTTCACGAAAAATCAGTGGGTACTTTTTTTCAATCAAACTCCAATACCGAAAATACCAATGCTGAGTTGATTTCACAATTGCTGCATCATTTTCTATTTCATTGATCCGAATATTAAATATTTGCCTTGTCGACGGATTTCCTGGATTATTTAAAATCCAACTCCTTGCCCCAGTCAGTGTAAGCGTATTGATCAAATCATTGTAAGCCGGACCATTCAGTAAAAAAAATTTTGCGAGAGATTCTTTCTTTACGGCGGGCAGTGCCAGATATGCATCAAACTCGGCATCGACACAATCTACAATGAATTTTTCGATTTGATCCCGATCCGAGATAGTTTTATTAATCTCGTCATCGGTGACATCCCTTCGGTCGCGAATTAGCAAAAAATAACCACAAAACTTTGGATAAGTTTCATCCAGCACTATTTGTAAACTGAGCGCTTCGCGTTCACTGAATATGCGAAAAACGAATGGCAGAGGGGCACCCGCACCTGTGTAGATGCTCCGAAGCTTTTTCTCGACTTCAAATTTGTAATGCACAATTTTTTGTGCTGGCCAGTTGTGAGATTGGTTGGCTGAAGGTCCAAGTGTGCAATCCAGGCATTTACGAAAAAATTGCCATTGGTGAGCACCCTTTTTTGTAACAAGGCTGGGTTTAGCCATTAGCGTTTCAAACCATACGCGAATCTCGCCAGCGTTCGCCCGAACCTCGCCGATCGTCATGTACTCCATGAGTGGATTGCCTCCCAAAAGCAATGAAGCCTGAAAGACGGCGCCGAAAACTTGCTCGGCAACTCCTCATCTCCCGCAAGTGGCCTCAAAGCAAGCGGGGTGCGCGGGGACGCTCGGATGGTCCATTTCCAATCGGCGTTTCCAATTGGAGTGTAGCCGCAGTTTCCAACTAGAAAGACCTTGAAACCTCGCAGAGGGATGCGGAACATAAAAGCACGACTCAAACTTTCCCAGTGCAAGCGAGGTTTCAAAATGATTCGCTGTTTTGTTTCCGGCGTTAAATGCGAGTTGAAGGACGCGTACGTGTTGAATCGCCGCGAAACGCGCGATTTGCTGGATCACCTCAAGGACCGGGTTGCGAGCTTGCGCCGCCTCATGGAGCAGCTCTCGCCGCTCGATGACCTGGAAACGAGCGAGTTTTCGCTCGCTGCCAAGCCAAAGAAGATCGCACCGAAGAAGCATCGCCTGGTGTGTAAGGCTGTGGCCAACGCCATGGAGCCGGGCTACCCCGAGATCAGACTTTTTCTGTCCTGGGAGCAGTATCAAACGATGGTTCGCAAAACGGTGCTGACCGGTTTTCGCGAGCACCCCGCCTTGTCCGCAGAGCTGGCAGACGTAGACGACAACGCGCTGATGAAAGCCGACAAGACCGGCAAACGCGTGCTGCACTTGCTGGACCCAACGCGTCTGCTGCCAGCAAAGATCAGAAATGCCATTGCGTTGGGAGCAGTCATGCGGCTGCGCGGGCGCAGCGCCGAGGACATCGTCGTATTGATCCGCCAGACTGCAACCGCCAACGGGGATGCCGCCGCACTGGGCCTGGCACCCGGGCATCTACCGCCACTTCGTGCTCTGCTACAAGGTGCGGACAACCCAACGCCGCCTGTACAAGTAGCCGGGAACGGTGAGGTGAAGCAATCATGAGCCCCAACCCCGCCCCACTGCCTCCTGCCCCGCTACTCGTATTGGGCCGCCCGAATGCGGTTTCGCAATTCACCTTGCGACGCGTTTTTCGTGCCAAGGAAGTGGGTCAGCCGGTGATCGTTGTTGACTACCTTGGCCGTCTCGCCGCAGCGTTAACGGATCGCACCAAGGGAAACTTTCACAAAGCCCCGCTGCTATGGATAGACCTTGCCAATCGGCCCTACCCTAGCGCCCTGTGTCGATTCACCCAGTCGCCCGAAATGAAAATCGTACTGCGTGGGTTGCTGGAAAAGATCATGCGCCAGCTGGTGGTGCAACAAGTTTCTGACGCATCGCTGGACGCCGTGGTCGAAATGGCGTACCGACTGGCCGAGCAAGGCAGCATTGGCTTGGCGGCGATAGTAACTTGCCTGCGGCGGCCAGAAATATCCCACATGCTGTGCTGTGACCCCAGCATTGGGGCCGACGTCGGCAAGATTGCGGATGCACTGACCTGGATACTGCGGTTTCCATCCGTATGGGCGATTTCCGAGGGCAACAACATAGTCAACTTGACGCGCCACCTCGACATGGGTGGCACGGTATGGATTGAGATGCAAAAGCAGCATTTCGAGATCATCGAGCACCGCATAGTGGCCTGGATGGTGGATGCTGCAGTGACCCTTGCATTGCTGACCCGCAAGCCTACGAAGGCCAACGGGCAACCGCGGCAGCAAGCGCCTGTAGTGGTCTATGGATTTCCGCAGGATTGCCCGCAACCCTTTGCCGCGTACACCGCGCACGCAAAACACATAGGTGTATTCGCCTTCTCCAGCGATCAAGCCTTGCAGCCGCATGCCAGGCCATGGCTCGATGCCAATTGTGACTTATGGGTTGCTGGGTCAGTGGGCGTATTGCCCGCAAGCGCCAAGGCAACATGGCTGACGGAGGCCGAACGCCTGCGCTTGCAGCAATTGGAGCCAGGTCAGGTGTGGGTGCGCTCGGGGGTCACAAAAAAGGCGGTAACCACCTTGGTGCGGCCACCGGAGCCGGACTTTTCGCTGGCACAGCACATTCGGCAACAGGCCGCAAAACGGCTGCGCCGGGCCACTATCAAGCAGTTCAGCAATGCGCTGCTGCGCCTCCACGGTGCGCTACCGCCCAACGCGGATCTCTACAGCAAGGTTGCGACGCGTGATGCACTGTATGCCGCCTGGTTGCGGGTGAAGTCGCACAACAGGTTGTCCTATGGATCCGACCGCATCTCGGTCGAAGATTTTGGATCACGGGTTGACCAGGAAATCAACCAGCTTTTGCAAGAGTTGCAGGAGGGCAGATACCGATGCCGTGCCCTGCGCACCACGCGCATCCCCAAGGCCGATGGCGATTTCCGGGTTTTGCGCGTGCCCAGTGTGCGTGACCGTGTGGTGCAGGCGGCATGCCTGCATGCAATAGAACCCCTGTTTGAGCCACGATTCAGCACCAGCAGTTTTGGCTATCGCCCCGGCCTGGGGCCGCACCACGCCATCGCAAAACTGCGCTCGATGATCCGCAGTGGCAAGCTTTGGGCAGTCATCGCCGACATACGGAAGTGCTTTGACACCATCGACCATGAAATTGTCTTGCGTCTCCTGGGTGAAGTCATTGGCGACGCAGACCTGCTGCATCTCATCCGTCACTGGCTGGCGGCGGACATTATCGACTTTGGCGATGTCATCCCCACCGAGCTGGGTGTGGCGCAAGGTGAAGCCATTTCACCGCTGCTGGCAAACATCTATCTGGACCCGCTGGATAAGGAGTTTGAGCGCTCTGGTTTCACTTTCGTTCGATATGCGGATGACTACGTTGTTTTGTGTGATTCGGAGGCGCAAGCCCAGAGCGCCCTGCGGTTGATGGCGGAGTTCCTGCAAGGCACGCTGCGCATGACCCTAAAGCCGGCCAAAACGCACTATTGCAAAGTGGAAACCGGCATCAGCTTTCTGGGATTTGAGATTGGAGTGACGGATGCGTGCATACCATCCGCCAGGCTGACCGCCACGCAACGCTCGATTGAGGTTTTGATCGACATCATGGCCAGCGGCACGCCGCTGGACCAACACAATGCTTTCGTGGGCGCAAACGCCCGTATCCGTGGCACCAGTAACTACTTCTGGATCGACGACGCCCAATCAATCCAGGCGCAACTTCTCAAGCTGGACAGCGCGATAGACGAAGTGGCAGCGCAGCGACTGCCCAAGGGCTCAGCAATGGAAGCCGCATGGCGCATGCGCGACAGGTTTCTACCGGACATGAGCAACGCCGCAAGACAGTTACAGACCGCAGCAGAGGTCGCGCTGATCACCGGGGCCTATCCGACCTTTGGCGCAAGCACGCGCCTGCCCCATCTCCCGGGCATGACGGTACCTTCCACTGTCTCAAGTGCAGACGTTCCCGTCGCAGACGCGAATCTATTGAAGAGCGCTGACAGCAAAGCTGCAGAAGAAGCCGATGTGCTGGTGGTGGATGGCCGCCTCCACGTGATGAGCAACGGCTGCTACGTGACCGTCAGCGCAGACGATGTAGTAATTAAAAAACGCAAGAAGGAGATCTTCCGCAGTCCCATCGCAAACCTGCGCATGGCATACCTCGAAGGCAAGGGTATCGCGGTGTCAGCGGACCTGACAATGCGCCTTTGTGAAAACGATGTGCCCGTCGTGTTCACGCCGCTCATCGGCGTTCCCGGAGCGATTGCACAGCCGGTGCAAAGCATGCGCTCCAACGTGCGCCAGCAACAAGTGTTGCGCAGAAATGACCCGGAAATCGTCCGAATTGGCCTAGATATGCTTTCAGCCAAAGTGGCAAACCAGGCGTCACTGGCCCGCTACTTTGGCAAGTATCGGCAGCGGACCAATGAAGCGGTCTTCATACAGTTGACCGGTTGCGCCGACGAAATTCGCGGCATCGCAGAGACGCTCAGTGGCATTGACCCCACCGCAGTCGGGGTGCGTGCCACTGCCATGGGCCACGAAGGCCGGGCCGCAGCTCGCTATTGGGCAGCTTTCGCGACATTGGTGCCCGAGGAACTGAAGTTTCCGGGGCGGCACACGCGCCATGCCACCGATGCGGTCAACTCGGCGATCAACTATGTATATGGAATCTTGTACGGCGAAGTCTGGCGGGCGATTGTGCGTGCGGGCCTGGACCCCTATTTCGGGATCGTGCATGGTACTGAACGCGACCAGGGGTCCCTCGTCTTCGATGTGATCGAAGAATACCGCGCCCCGTTCGGTGACCGTGTCGTATTGAGTCTCTTGGGACGTGGCTTCCAGCTCGTATTGGACAAGGATGGCCGCATAAAAGCCTCCTGCCGCCACAAGTTGGTGGCGGCCTTTCACAAAATGTGGGACCGCCCCATGCGCTGGCGCGGAAAGACGCGCACACCGGGCGAAATTCTGGAAATGCAGGTGACCAGCCTCAAAGGCTGCTTCCTGGGAAAAGGCGAATACCTCGCCTTTCGGTTCCGGTGGTGATCAACGTTGGAGTACATCATGCAATCAAACTTTCGCAAACTACTTTTGACCAGTGCAACGCGTGCAAGTTTCAGCGTCATGTTGACCATGGCAAGCGTGACTGCCTTGGCGCAGTGCTGGCAGGATGCCGGGCTTTCGCAACTTACGGCCAACGTGGCGCGCCAGTATTTTCCGGGCCTGCTTCAATCCATGCCACACGTATATCTGTGCTCGGATGATCAAATCCCTGACCCGCGAGTCGGCGGCATCTACACCACGGGGGAGCGGGCCATGCGAATCCCTTTGCGCTCAACCAGCCAAGGCAATTTAACGATGACATTGGCCCACGAACTCGGGCATGCAGAGACCGAGCGGCGTGGACTGTTTGACCAAAGCGTCCAGGGACATGGCGTTGGCTGGATGCGCGTGATGATCGAGGCCGGGCTTGGGCATGAGGCGCAGCGCACTGCGGCTTTCTTTGCGGGTGGTGGGCAGGCGTTTCAGTTGGCGCAGCAGGCTGTGGCAGACGTTGGGCGTAGTCAGTCGCCACCGAGTGCAGGCGCAACCGGTCAACGCCCAGATGGTAGCTATGCCCGCCCGACCACAAGATGCGTTACTCGGATCGAATACCTGATCACCGATGCCAATGGCAGACGCGTGGAGGTTCAGGAATTTCCAGGTTGCGCCGCCAAGTGAGCCTCTTTTCCGGCTGTGGCAACATGAAACTGTCTGTTTTTGACGCTGAGCCAGAGCGCCAGATGGACCTGTTCCCAAGGCCCATGCATTGGCTGGAAGATGCATTCTGCGTCGTGGACCAGCCATGCGCGGCGCTGGCGTGTGCATTCCTGGTGCCGCAGTTCAACGCATGCAACGGCGCGGAGCTGGGCAGTGAGGTCTTGTGCCTTGCGGTAACCGCAGACCGGCAGTTCGCGGCGAGAGTGAGTCTCGAAATCACCCTGCCGGATCTCATCGACTCCAATCGAATTTGGCATAGGCTTGCTGGCGCGGTGGAATCGACACGCCAACGCTATGAAGGGCTTACCAACGAATGGCTCACACAAATTCCGCATGATTGCTATGCCAACTGGACCAATGTATTGAGCTGGTTTCCATACTCGGCTGCCGACACGCTGCATCCCGTCGCAAAGGAATTTGCAATGCAGTCTGTCGTTGACGATTCCTTTAGCGCTCAACAACTTATGGACACAGAAGCGCAATTCCAAAGCGATCTTGAAGAACGTATTGCAACTGGCACCGCGAAAGTCATTTCCACTATGGAACCGGAAATTGCGTCTCTGCTGGCGCTAAGACCAAGCATGCCAATGCGTACCATTGACCAACTGAGACGACGATCACGTAGCTCAGGCCGCAATGATTCGATGCGCTTCATCATGCAAGCGCTCAGGACGGAGTCCATAGCATTGCTCGACCTTGCCGCAAGTGCGTCCGGCCAACCTGCAGGAGCAAGAATTTTTGAGACGATAGTCAGTGGCGAGAGTCTGCCCAAGGCATTGACTTGCCTTGGGATTGCGCGCGCTGCACATCGCAGGACCATTCGAGCGTTTTCAGAGGACCCATCCAAAGAAGCGGTGAAAAAAGGCCTGAGCGATATTCCTCTGTCAGGCAAGAATTGGCTGTGGGTCATGTCTGTCGCATCGCGCTTGCAATTCGATTTGTGGCCACACAAAGAAGCCCATTGGTACGAATTCTTCTTTGTTGCGATGACGTTGGAGGGCATGCAGCTTACCGACACATTTCTCAATCAACTCTTGCAATGGTGCGCGGCACGCGACTTTGCTGACAGCAGCTTTCGCCTGGCACTCCTGTTGCAAAAAGCGCAAGCCATTGCAACAGCGACCAAGAATCTTGCCCACTTGGAACTGAGTTCTGAATGCGTGCTTTCACATGCACTCAATCTGACTCCAATAGACCCACGACGAGGAGATCCGCTCAGGCAAATCGGGAACCGACTCGACTGTGACGAAGTAGGAAAAACCGTCAGAACGATTTCACGTTTTTCAGGCATTTCAACCGAACTATTGACCATGCGGGTATTCAAGATCCATCCCGGACCTACTGCTGGCATCCGATGTAGCTCCGGGCTCGCTGTGCAACCCTTGCGAAGCTTGCACGAGGTAATAGAGCAAGGCAGGAAAATGGGGACCTGTCTTGCAGACGAAGAAAGGGCAATCCAGTACGCAGCCAACGGAATCGCCATGTACGCCATTCGCTCGGACAATGGAAATCCCCTCGGCACTGTGGCGCTTGGGTTTGAACGCGGTCGGGGTGCAGAGAAGGTGATCATTTGGCAGACGACTGGGAACGCCAACACACCCGCTACACCCAGATTAATGAATGCAGCTAGACAGCTAGTGAAGTGGTTTACCACTAACTCCCTTGAGATATGGCATACCTATCTTGATCACGCTGAAGCATTCAGGCACGCTGCCGGTGCAAGTTGACGACTGTGCAATTTGGAAAGTGTCTTGAGAATGCGATGCACTGGCCTTTGCGTTCACGCTTCAAAGCCTTCAGCATGTTTCCCAGTGAGATACGCCCAATAGCCCCCTAACGCACGACCGGCGTGCGTAGGTAGCTATTGTTTTTGACTGGCCCCTTGAACTGCAGGCTGTGCATGCTCAGCCTGCCCTTTGCACTCGGAGTGCTGCGTTGACGCTGTGCATACCCCTAGCGGCGTTCAGGGTGTCCAGTCGATGCCAACAAACGCGGCCAGTGCGCCCGTATCCATTGCTCCCGCCCGGCTGACGGTTTGGCCCGAGCGAAGGTTTTTCGCCACCACAAAAGGCACCGCCTCCGCGCCAAAGCTGTTGAACAGTTGCGTATTCGCCTTGATGGCGTCTTCTATTTCCACAGAAACCCCGGCCGACGCGGCAATGCCGCCCTTGCCTGCCAGCAGCGAGGTTTCATGCTCGGTCATCAGCGCCAGCGGATCGGTCGCGGTCAGCAACGCTGCCCCCTGCGTTTTGCTGCTGGCGTTGATCATGCCAATCGGAATCCAGACGAACTTGGCCTTTTTATGCAACGGTATCGAAGCCAGCCACAGATGTCCGCAATGTCCGCATTGGGTATCAAAGAACACATAAACCGTCGTCGCGCTCATCATCGAGCCCACGGTGAAGCCTTTGCCCTGGGCTGCGGCCTCCAGCGTGACTTCGCGCTTCGCTGGCGCTACTGCGGTGGCAGAGTCTTTTGGCGAACAACCTGCAAGGCCTAACAGCAAGGCAGCAACAAAGGGGAAGAAAAATCGGTTCAGTTGCATGGGATTCCTGAGAAAGGCTGAAAAGGAGAGGCGCGATTCTGACACAAAACGTGCTCTAGCGCATACTCAGCAAGCGTGAGGCGCTCCTGCTTTCATAGCATGCCAACCCGCCGATAGGTTTGGCAGCACAAAGGCGAGAATAGACCGATGGCCCCACTTTCCACAACAGACCCCAGCCTTCCCGGCGCCTCGCAGGAACTCCAGCAGCTGCTGGGTCGACTCGACCCCTGTGCTGAACTGGTGCAGCGGCATTTGGCCCTGATCGCTTTGCTGGATTGGGTGCGGGGCAATGCCACCAGCGCGCAAGCATGTGGACAGCGTGTGGATCAATTGCTTGATGTGCTGGAGGGCCACCCCGAACTCCTGAAACGCTTCCAGCACTTTTGGCAGCAGCTCGTGGCCGTGCTCGATGGCAGCACCTTGCTTGCCGACTACGGCTTTGCGTCACGCAACGCCCTGGTCAGCGAGTTTGTGCACCGTTTGCACCTCAAACTGCTGCCCGCATCACCGGAAACGCTCGACGCCTCGGAACTGTTTGCTTTGGCAATGCCTGACGCGCTGGACGCCCAATGGATTCCCGCCTTGCCAGAGGCCAGCCTGCAGCGGATTGCCGTGTTGCTGTCTGCTCCGGCCAACCGCCACCACGCCAGCAGCACACCCCATCTGAGCTACTGGCAATGCAGCCTGCTGGATGCCTTGACGTTTCTCACCAGCCAGGTGCGGGCGGCCGGCTTCTCGCCCGAGATTCGACTGCGCATGACCATGTCAGAGCACGAGGCAAGTCCCTTTATCGGACTGGCCACCAGCCTGGAAGTGCTGCGTGCGGTATGGATGGCGGGAGACAACACCGAATTGGCGGCCCAGGAGTTCAAGATCCAGTTGGAGTCCTGTCGACACTACGCCGCCACGGTGTACACCCATCTGGACACCTATGGGATCTCGGTCGACCTGGTGTTCCGCCTGCGCCAGTTGCGTGAACGCCTGTTGCGTATCCGCATGCTGCTGGACTGCCTACTGTCGGACACCGACTACCGACACAGCGCCAGGCTGGTGACGCAGTTGGTCATGGTGGGTCAGGAGCGCACCAGCATGCGGGCGCTGTTTCGCATCAGTGCCTCCCTGCTGGCAGCGAAAGTGGCCGAGCGCAGCTCGGTCACCGGAGAACACTACATCACTCGCAACCGTGCTGAGTACCTCGCCATGCTGCGTCAGGCGGCAGGGGGCGGCGCCCTCACGGCCCTCACCACGGCACTGAAGTTCGCAGTCATGGCGCTCGGTCTGGCGAGCTTCTGGACCGGCTTCTGGTCGGGCGTGGTGTACGCGGCCAGTTTTGTGCTGATCCAGCTGTTGCATTTCACACTGGCGACCAAGCAACCTGCCATGACCGCACCCGCCATGGCGGCCAAACTCAAAGACCTGGCCGACACCCAATCGGTGGAGATTTTTGTGGATGAGGTGTCCTGTCTGGTGCGCTCACAAGTTGCAGCGGTGGTGGGCAACGTGGTGGCTGTTTTTCCGGTGGTGGTACTGCTCTCGCTGTTGCTGCAATGGCTGACCGGCGAGCCGATGATCAGTGCCGAACGTGCGCAGTATGTATTGCACTCTCTCACGCTCGTGGGACCATCGCTGCTGTTTGCCGCGTTTACCGGGGTATTGCTGTTTGCCAGCAGCATTATTGGCGGCTGGGTGGAGAACTGGTTTGTGCTGCACCGGCTGGACTCGGCCCTGCGTTACAACCCCCAGGTAACGCAGAGGCTCGGTGCCGAGCGTGCCGATCACCTTGCCCACTTCATGCTGCACCATGTCTCGGGGTTTGCGTCCAATGTGTCTTTGGGTTTCATGCTGGGTTTGGTGCCCTCGGTGCTGGCTTTTGTGGCGATTCCCATCGACGTGCGCCATGTCACCCTGTCGACCGGGCAGCTGGCGGCCGCTTGTGCATCGTTGGGCTTGGACATCGTGCGCCAACCTGCCCTTTGGTGGGCGCTGGCCTGTTTGCCGCTGATCGGTGTCTTGAATGTGGGAGTCAGTTTTTACATGGCATTTCGCGTGGCGCTGCAAGCCCACAGCGTGAGCAGCGAAGGGCGTGCCACCATTTTGCAGGCCATAAAGCTGCGGCTGCGACGCCATCCGGGCAGTTTCTTCTGGCCCTAGCGGGACCCTTCTGGAGGGCTCAGTACGGGTTGCTCTGCACCGCGCGGGTTTTGCGCCAGCGCCCAAGCTACATGCTCGCAAACCAGGGCACTCGGGTGCTTTGAATGCAGCACAAGCACCGATCCCACAGCCTCACCTGCCGCAAACGCATTGCCTAGCGCCACGGCGATGTTGCGCAGCCAGCGTTCATGGCCGATGCGGCGAATCGGGCTGCCCGCGGTACGATGAAGAAACTCAGCCTCGGTCCAGGCAAAGAGTGCTGCGAGCTGCTGCCCGGTCAGTCCGTCGCGCGGGTCGAAGTCTGTCAACGGGCTGCGCTGGGCAAACTTATTCCAGGGGCAGACCAGCTGGCAGTCGTCGCAGCCGTAGATGCGGTTGCCCAACAGGGGGCGCAATTCCACCGGGATGGGTCCAGCGTGTTCAATGGTGAGGTAAGAAATGCAGCGCCGCGCGTCCAGCCGGTAGGGTGCCACGATGGCCCGGGTAGGGCAGGCGTCGAGGCACGCGGTGCAGGTACCGCAGTGGCCCTGTTCCGGAACACTCGGCGGCAATGCGATATCGAGAAAAATCTCGCCCAGAAAAAACATCGACCCTGCCTCCCGGTCCAGCAGCAGGGTGTGTTTGCCGCGCCACCCCAGCCCACTGCGCTGTGCCAGCTCCACTTCCAGCACCGGGGCCGAATCGGTGAATACCCGGTACCCAATCGGACCGATGGCTTGTGCGATTCGGTCACAGAGCGTTTGCAAACGGTTGCGCAACACCTTGTGGTAATCCCGACCCCGTGCATAGAGTGACACCACAGCCTCGCCCGGGCGCTGCAAGCGCTGCAACTCGATTGCTTGCCAAGCCTGCGGCGCGGATTGCGGCAGGTAGTCCATGCGCACCGACACCACACTCACAGTTCCTGGCACCAGCTCCGCCGGCCGCGCCCGCTTGAGTTCGTGGCGCTGCATATAGTCCATGTCGCCATGAAATCCTTGCGCCAGCCATGCCAGTAATCCGGGCTCCGCGGACGACAAATCGACACCCGTCACGCCAATTTGGGAGAATCCGAGTTCCCGGGCCCAGGCCTGCATTTGAGAAACCAGTTGGTTCGCGTCGAATTGAGTGCTGTTGATCGTCACATCCCCATTGTAAAAAGCCTGCGCTGGCCGGACGAATCTTCGACCCGGCTGTTTGCGTCCCAGCTCGCACGCCACCCGGAATTGGCGCAAGCCTTCATCACCCTGCATGGTGACCTTGGCGCGGGCAAGACCACGCTAGTGCGCCACCTGCTACAGGCACTTGGCGTGACCGGGCGCGTCAAAAGCCCCACCTATGC
>JFJP01044629.1_pt1 | contig 16340 bp, 7 predicted proteins | sample 431651 | NCBI WGS metagenome assembly JFJP01 (sample SAMN02602958, study PRJNA72255) | Microbial mat metagenome, whole genome shotgun sequencing project. | biome: fresh water; feature: sink hole; material: water; isolation source: purple microbial (photo- and chemosynthetic) mats found in... | reverse complement strand
TAAGACCGTTTGTTAAACGGTCTTATTCTTTTTTGAAAATTTATGAGGATTAATATTTGATAGCTTTATATCTACCAATTAATTTCTCATTCTCACCTACAATTATAAGGTAAATACCAGCCGCATGCCTATCAAGGCTTATTACCTCAAATGTATTAGCAACATTGATAGTTTCTATAACCATACCCGCTGAATTCATCACCTTAATGGTTTGACCCACTTTCAGGCCCGTTACGTTTAAAATTCCGGTAGATGGGTTTGGGAACATTTCAATCATTGAATTTTGAGGATTCTTGACACCTGTAGAAATACTTATGGTATAACTAACCTGAGCAGCTCCATCACCTGAGGTAATCATAACCTGATCTCCGGCAACAAGGGCTCCGCTGGTTTTCTCATTCCCATTTGCATCCAATATTTCCATAGTCGCACCAACCGATAATGTAATCTTGGTTGCAAATGCTTCAGGAGTTGTTCCAACGGGAACAGTCACATTATAATCTACCTGGTCAACCGAATAAACAGTTGATAAGAGGTAGGCTAAATATACCCCATTTGGATTAAGCACGGAGAGATAATACACAACCGATTTGGTACCATCCTCAGAAGTAACGATCAGCCTGTCATCGAGTGCCACCCCACCATTGGTTCTTACGAAGCCCGATTTATCTACAAGGATAATTGTAGCTCCCGGAGCAGGTATAATCTGAGCCATGAATGTGCCGGTAGTAATACCGAGAGGGACATCTGCTATTAAAAAGGTAGACTGATTAACCGAGAATATGTTTGAATTCACGAAGGCGTCGCTTGCTGAAGATTCCGGAACAAGCTGATAGATGATGCTTGTTTTTCCATCCATTGCAACTACCTTAATAAATACCTTATCATTCACGGTAAGGCTAACATATACCGTATCAAAGTTTAGTATCTGAAAGGGTAAATAGGCTCCATTATTGTCGATAACTTCCTTCGAAGAACCGGCTGGGTATTTCAGATGATTCTTTACAACAGTTTCCAATAAGGTGCCATAAGGTATTCCAGTAATCATGGCAACACCCGGTTCATTTCCTGATGGTTGGGTTGTTACTTCAACAGTGTATCTGGTTGAAGTGATCAAAGCATTTGAACTTAAGCCATCTGCAGTAACATCAATGATATATTTACTGATATTTGTTGAGTCTGCAGAGATAACTGTAAGGGTATCGTTATTGGATAACAATGCGCTACCCAACAATACCGCACCACTTGCAGTGCTTGTAAGTGTAAGTACCTGACCTGTATCTGGTTTGATTAGATTTCCCAGGAAATCATCAACTGTAGTTCCCGTGGTTACACCCATGATCTCTTCATTCATTGAGAAACCTTCACTTACCAGGTAACTCAATGAACTTACTGTAGACATATAAGCTGTTGGAGGATTTGCAAAGTGCTTTCCTAAGTCGCTCTCCATGTTATAATGACTCCATGGCCATCCAAAACCTAAAGCTGACCAATAGTCGCCGTCCCAAACTCTCCATTCTGCTTCCTCACGGGTTGGTCCAAATCCTGCACCAGGAATAGGATTCCCTTTATTGATCTCCGGTTTACGGCCAATACTAAACGGTGAACCGTGTGTAATACCTCCTACTTTCCATGTTTCCGAAGCAGCCATACCAATTACATCAATTAATTCAAAGTCATTAGGGTCAGTAGCAGATTTCAAGCCCTGACGAACGGAATCATTGCGGATTTTGAATAGGAAGATGTGTGCACTATACCATTTACTCATTGGCGTACCATTTTCATCACATTCTTCGCCCCACTGGTTGGAAATAACATACTTTCCATTAGTAGATGAGAATGAATTAAACTGTACATCGGTCTGATAATAACCGGGCCAGTTCCAATCCTGATCAGCGCTTCCATTACCATTCATTACATTCCCCAATACAAATACATCGCCGGGTTCCAGCATTTTATTCACAGAAAGGTCAGGCAGTGCAAAATATTGCTGAGCCGACCAGGTTTCAGAACCCTCCCACTTTAAGCCGGGGATATACTTTTCATATCTCATTGGCCATGCAGTAGCACGTTTTTCAGAAATTGCAACAACAGGATCTGGTGATTCATAACCTACTATCATGTAATTGCTCAAATCAAGCGGTTGATTACCCGGGTTATAAATTTCAAGATAATCATTTCCAGCCCAGCTAACATTAATAACAACTTCAGATAAAATTGGATCTGCATAATTGGGCTGAACATTGTCAGGTAAAAACTCCTTGTTGAGAATTACGTTGTATTCGTTAACAACTGTATCGTTTTCGGCAGTTACAATAAATTTGATGGTACGATCTTCCGGGGAACCCACAAGACTTCTTGCGCGCTTCACCTCGAGTTTGGAGTTCAAATCCTGTAATTGACCAACAAGGGCAGGAATACCTTCACTGAGTTGAGGAACAATTATTGAGTAATTAAAAATCTCCGGACCGAAATTAGGAATTGTGTCACCTTGCCATCCGAAAAGACCTTTATAGAACTCAGGTATATCCGGCCAACTTATGGCGTTCAGCTTTGCAATACGGCTGGGTTCATAATCACGCATTTTAATAAAGTATTCCTTAACTGAACCATTCTGTGCAGTAACTTTAATTTTATCCCCATGTGACAAATCGGGTTTTTCTTCTCCTGCATATACTATCAGCCATTGAGAATTTGAAGGTTTTTGAAGACGCTCAAGCAAACTGTCTACGCGAGTTGCAAAAGGAATACCCTTTCTGACACCTGAAATTGTATCCACTTTTCCGGTACCATATTCCATAATTCTGGGCCAGTCCATTGAACCAGATTCAAAAGCATCTCTCCAACCCCCATTAGGATCTTCATTTGAAACAGGCACAAGAACATTTGCACTAGCAGAGGGATCAGCGGCAACAATATCGAAAACCGCCTTGTCCAAATCGTTTCCGCAAACGTAAACAACCAATTGATCACCAGTTTGAACTGCGTGAGATAGAGAATCTACCGGACCAACTATATATTCCCAGCCAATTCCCGGTTTTTTCGTAAAATGCTCCATGATGTTATCTCCACGACGCACTCCCCAGGGAACCGTAAGTTTTTTATTGGCAAAATCAACTAGAATGTTTGCCGACTCAAGGGTAGTTGCATCAAGGTTAAAATCGCCCTGATTTCCTACTGTCCAGGGTGCCGATCTCCATGAACTACCATGAATTGGAATGGGAATCCATTCTGAATCGTCCAATCCGGTTCCACGTGCGTTGGCGAAATCGAGGTTTCCTTTTGTAACATTATTTCTGCGTATGAGGTAAGAATTTCCTGTTCCCTTTAAAACGCCGGCAACATCATATCCACCATGGGCTGATGTGCGGTCAAGGTTCTGACCATTTTCACCGGTGAACATACCACACACCTGATCAACTAAAATAGAGTCGCCATTTGGAAAGTGGTATTCAATAAAAAAACCATTAGCTCCAGGACCCCATTGTTCATTAAAGGGACCACTTAATCCCGGAGTAGCCATATCAGTTCCGTCGTCTAACCCCTCCTCCAAATCAACAAGGATGTCTGCTGCTTCCAGCACATTTTGCTGCTGGTCTCTTTCTGAGAAATCGTCGTAAAAGCCATCATTATACTTTCTGACAGAATACTCATTCCATGCAGCTAACAAAAAAGATTTGCCAGGTGCCAACTTGTATGAAGAATCAACGGGGATCCAGTAATCCTCGTCGCTGGTCTGACCATTTACAATGGTAGATCCACCACCCCAGGATCCGATTTTAAAACGACTTAACTGAATAGAATGTCTCCCCGCCACTCCGTAATGACTAAATAATTAATTGTGTCCTGTGTTACCTGAGCTTTCACGAGAACGCCCAAGAACAAGAACATCAAAGCAAAAATGGTAAGTTTTAGTCTCATAGTTTGATGCTTTAGTTAATAAAATTTAAATATGTCAAGTTTTCACTACAGTAATACTATTTTTAGTGTTTCGCTTTAAAAGGTCGGTGGTTTACCCACCGACCTTTTTTGCAGCTACTCCTTTTTTACTACTTCTCCTTTGTTTTACTTCTCAAACTAACCAACTAACCAAATCGGTATATTGTAATTGTTTTTCAGCTGAAACCTAATAATATAAAAGTTGACAGATAAACCTTTCTGTAGATTCTTTATTAATTAAGGGTTAAATCATATAATAGCTTTGCTAAAAAAAAAACTGTTATAAGTACTGCTATAATTAAAGGTATCAGCTTAACCTTCCCTTCTATGAGCTTTTCTAATCGTTGTTGAGAAATTCTTTTCATTAAAACTTAACTAAAATCATTCGGTTGGCAAATTAAAATAGTTGAATCACTACTTCACAAATATATTGATGTAACAAGTAAAGCATATCCAAACAATTGTCCATATTGGTAAAATATTTGTTCTCTTGGGGCAATAATATTTCATTTAAGGTGAAAATTTGCTCGTCACCTCAATTCTGCATTTTGGGGTGGCAATAAGACTGGCTAATCTGTCAATTCCTCTGGTAATCAATAACTGAGCTTGAACTCATTTATAGTATTACTGATCGAACTATAAAACTGATTTTTTTGATTTCCGGGAATTGGATATAGTTGACGGGCAATTATAAGAGGCTAAAGAAAGGCATTAAAGCTATTCATCATCATGCTTAATTTCGGAGGGTATGTAACCAAACTTATCCTTAAAGCATTTGCTGAAATATTTTGGATTCGCAAAACCTACCATGTATGCAACTTCCGCAATGCGCATTCCTTTTTTTTCTGATATGATCTGGTGAGCTCTTTTCATTCGCATATTCTGCAATAATTCCTGTCCGGATTCTCCTGTTAAGCCTTTTATTTTCCGATAAAAGTTTGCATGGCTCATTCCAAGCTCGGTTTCAAGGGAGCTAATTGAAAAGTCCGGATCTGATATGCCTTCTTCAATGGCTTTCTTTAAAGATGATAAGAACTTTTCGTCAAGAGAAGTTACTGCTACTGCTGAAGGCTCAATTGAGTAACTCTTTTGAAACAATTTACGCAATTCTTCTCTGGAGTGCAGGAGATTTTTAACTCTTAATGCGAGGTATTCAATTTCAAAAGGTTTTGGAATAAAATCATCAGCACCTGTTTCTATCCCCTTGTATTTCGTATCCGCGTCAATTTTTGCCGTTAAAAGGATTACCGGTATATGGCAAGTTTTAATATTTGATTTTATGTTTTGGCAAAATTCAATGCCATCCATATTGGGCATCATAATATCGCTGATTATTATATCGGGAACCATTGATTTTGCGATCTTCAATCCTTCAACACCATCGGGAGCCTGTAGAACATTGAACTCCGACTTGAATTCATTTGTAATGAAGAGCCGCATGTCGTCGTTATCCTCCACAATAAGAATTGTTTTTGCCGACTTATTTAGGCTGGTTGTGTACACTTCAATATCTCTATCACTATCGATATAAAGGTCTTCTGTACTTGAAATTCCAGAACTCGTTTTTTCAATATCAACAACAATATCCTTATCAGGAAGAAAAAATCGGATCGTGGTACCAGATCCTTCCTCACTTTCTACTTCAACAAAACCCTGATGAGCATCAATTAATTCTTTGGTATGTGACAATCCTATGCCGTATCCATATTCACTCTGACTTTGATCCTGATAGAACCGTTCGAAAATCTTTTCTTTCTTGCTGCCGGATATTCCCTTCCCGGTATCCGAAATTTCAACCTTTACATATGAAGAGAATGAGGAATCCCGCAATATTTCATTGCTATCCTTATTAATCCTTTTGATGCTTATTTCAATTCTACCTTTTTCGGTATATTTTATTGAATTTGAAATAATATTGAAATATACTTTGGATATCATTCCAGGATCAAACCTTGCCAATATTTTGTCATCCGAAGTTTTGATTTTCAATTTCAATCCCTTTTTCTTAAGCGCATATGTAAAATGAGCGACTTCATTCCTGGTGAATGAAACCAAATCCTCCGACTGTAATCTGGGAGCAAGTGTTCCGCTTTCTGATTTTCTGATGTCTAAAAGTTGTTCTACAAGATAGCTCAATCGTTTTACATTACGCTTTATTAACTGTAGGTTATCCATAACTTTGCCATCCAGGTTCTTCTCCAGAAGCAAGTTGTTTAAAGGTCCTGTAATAAGGGTCAATGGAGTTCTCAGATCATGGGAAATATTTACAAAGAATCGGGTACGCATTTCATCAAGCTTATGAATTCTATCAGCATGTTCTCTAAGCAATACCAGCTTCTTTTTTGTTGTGTAACGCAGAGAAAAGTAGGTGAAAGTCAAACTGATAATAAGTATATAGATAATGTATGCAAACACAGTAAATTTGAATGGAGTCTGGATATGAATATAAACCTCTTTAGGCGAGTCCCAAATACCATCAGAATTGGTTGCTTTAACTAAAAATTTATATTTGCCATATTTCAGATTGGTATAATTGATAATCCTATTGGCAGATCCTGTAATGTGCCAATCATCCTCAAAACCTTCCAACATGTAGGCATATTTAACCTTCTCNAAACCGATATTCTTCATTACTGGCGGAAGAATTATTGTATCGGTCAATACAATGCTTCTTTCAAGAGGTGCTCTTCGACCTACTTTTTGAAGTGGTTTAACTTTTTCATTAAAAAAATAGAATCCGGTAAGAGTGATTTGAGGTTTTATGTTACTAACTTTGATCTGATCAGGATAAAACGTATTTATCCCGTTTATACCCCCCACAATAACTTCGCCATCGGCCTTCTTATATACAGCATGCTCAGAGAATTCTTTACTCTGAATTCCATCATTTATTGTAAAGTTTACAAATTCGTTTTCATCAGGATTAAATTTCGAAAGACCCCCGTTCGTCCCAATCCATAAATTATGGTTGTCGTCTTCCACCAATAGTTGTATCATATTATTAGGTAATCCGTCATGAAGGGTATATGTTTTGAATGACAAATTGCTGCTAATTGAGTCACGAATCATTAAATTTAAGCCTTCATAGGTTCCAATCCATATATTCTCTTTGCTGTCCTTTATAATGGACCTTACATAGTTGTTACTAATTGACCCGTGTGAAGCATTTTTCTTGTAGGCTTCAATCTTCTTGGGGTAATGGTTCTCATCAAGTTTAAGAATGTTTAACCCTCCACCTTCTGTCCCCACCAAGAGCTCGTTAAATTTCTTATCGTAATAAAGTACCCTGCAATTCGAAGCAGAAATCGATAGTTTGGTGTCGGTTGAATAAAATGAATCCACTACTATTTCATCATTTTCAACCCTCACGCGTCCCACGCCATTTAATGAGGCGTACCAAAAAATCCCTTCCTTGCTTTGTACAATATTAAATACCGGATCCCTGCAAAAATCAGTATTATCGCTTAATACCCTATAAGAATTTTTAATAAGCTCTACAAGATAGAGTCCTTCACCGGAACAAATAAAATTTTTGTCTCCGACGAAGTTCGCAAGGTGGAAAATCGACAAGCTCCCAAAGCCCAGCTTTCGAAAACTTCGATTTTCACGGTTTAATATATACAGGCCATTATTGTGAGTCCCCAGCCAAATGGTATTCTGATCGGAAGCATAAACCGAACGAATAAAATTCGATTTAGGTTCCTCATCACATGAACTTGAGAATTTGTAATGGTTGAACTTTTTTTGGTTTGGATCATAGATACTAATACCTGAGCCAATAGTCCCTACCCATAGAATGTTGTGTTTTGATAAATACAATGAATAAATCAGGTTGGAATTCAAACTGGACAGGTTGGAAGGAACATTTTGAAAAGATGTTAAATCTAAATCATCCTTATTCAGAGATTCTGCTCTGGCAAAATAAATGCCCTTATCTAAGGTCCCCACCCAAAGATTTCCATAATTATCAATTGTTAAAGCCGAACAATTATTTGACTGAGAGATCCCTCCGGATTCCCTTCCTGTAAACATCACCTCCTCACGGGTTATCGGATTGTATCTCACCAGACCATCATTAAAAGATGCGATCCACAAATTACCCATTGAGTCTTCAACAGCAACATTGTGACTCTTAATGTAATTTATTGTCAGGTCTTCGATAATTACAATTTCATCTGAGAATTCATTAAAAGCAACTCTTGAAATATTATTGCTGGTTTGTATCCACAGTCCTCCATGCTTGCATTTGACTATGGATCGAATAAAGGGCTCAATATCCGGATTCTTGCTAAATTCCCTAATCTTGTGAAATTTTGATTCAATAACAGCTATGTCTTTATCGGAAATCGATGCTCCCCACAATCCTTTGTTCGTGCCCACAAGCAAATATTCATCCTGAATGAAAATGCTCCAAACTGAAAAACTGCCTGCTGAAGAATTGATCTTTACCTGATAAATCAGCTCGGTTTCCGAATCGTAAAAATTAAGTCCGTCGTCTGTACCTATCCATATCCTCCCTTGATTATCCTCCTTTAAACTTCGAATTGTATTGTTGGATAAAGAATGTGGATCATTCCTGTCTGTATTGAAAATATTAATATTATAACCATCGTATCGGTTTAGTCCATCAATTGTTCCAATCCACATAAACCCTCTGCTATCTTCCAAAAACGCATAGATTTCGCTTTGTGAAATACCATCTTTGGAAGTTAGGTGTTCAAACCTAAATGTCTGCGCGCTAGCCAAAATGCTTGGTAAAATCAGGGCGATAAAAAGTATCGCTTTTCCTAATAATGCATTAATCAACTTTGATTCCATACGCCACCTGCTTAAATTTTCACGCCATTAATTCTAATTGAACTAAATTTTCAACATCTGCAAGTTGATCTAAAAATACTATATTGTATCCTCCTTTCTCATATTAATAACTTAAAAAAAAGAAAAGTAACAATTTTTTATACCTTTTTGCACTTAATTTTATAAACAGGTACCTTAAGATGCTCTTTTGCAGAAGACCTCTTTCAGATAAAAAATTGCTCCTGCCTTCTCCGAAAACACTTTTTCAAAGCCCCAACACGGTAGAAAACATCCCCTGGATTATCGACAGGAAGCAATTATTGTCCAGAGGCAATATATAATTGCACAAAAATCATTCTGTATGTTAAAAATATGGTTTAATTTTATTTGAGATTTCGGTACTGGTAACTTCACATAAAACCTTAAAAATATGAAAACCTGTTCCTTCGTTAAGAAATTGAGTTTTATATTGCCTTTTTTTCTTCTTTTCGGAAATCTTTCCTTTGGACAATGCTGGAAACAAATTGAAGCGGGCCAGATGCACATCCTGGGAATAAAAACAGATGGCTCGCAAGCTATTTTATGCCTGCAAGGATTGGAAGCGATAATGACTGGAGTATCATTGCTGTTGGACGCGCACACAGTCTTGCCATAAAAACAAATGGGACCCTCTGGACCTGGGGATCGAATTATTCCGGGCAATTAGGGAATGGGACAAACACGGATTCCAATATCCCGGTTCAGATTGGAACGGCAAACGACTGGAGACAGATCTCATCATGGGAAACACACTCGTTTGCTCTCAAAACAAACGGAACCATCTGGGCATGGGGAAATAATTACTATGGACAAGTAGGCGATAATACAACAGAAAATAGAAACATCCCCATTCAGGTGGGAACGGAAACCGACTGGAGCCAGATTTCAGCTGGCTATTCTTTTTCGCTCGCCCTCAAAACCAACGGAACATTATGGGGATGGGGAAATAATGGCAGTGGGCAACTTGGCGATGGCACTACAACTGACCGTCATATGCCTGTTCAAATAGGTGTAGAAAATAATTGGGCTTCCATTTCCGGGGGATTTCAGTATTCTCTTGCCATAAAAAATAATGGCTCGCTCTGGGCCTGGGGTTATAATTACGAGGGTCAACTGGGTGATAATACAAATGAATCACGTTATACTCCCATTCAGGTTGGAAGTGAAACCGTCTGGGAAAAAATCGATGCAGGAGGACATCACACTTTTGCCATCAAAACCGATGGTTCATTATGGGGTGCTGGAGACAATGAATTTGGACAGCTGGGCGATGGAACCAATATAAATAAATGGACCCTTACCCAGATTGGAAATGAGACTTCCTGGAAACAGGTCTCCTTAAGTTCAGAATTTTCTTTTGCACTAAAGACCGACGGCTCGCTCTGGGTCTGGGGATACAACAACAGCGGTATACTGGCCGACGGCACTATTGTTTCCAAAAATGTGCCAAACCTCATCAATTGCCCCGCAGGAATAGGCGTAAGTGAAATAAAACTATCGAATGTCAAAATCTTTCCAATCCCAACCAACAAAATTCTGAATGTTATGGCTGAAAATGATGTCATCCTTAATATTGCCCTGTACGACGCTCAAGGAAGGATGGTACGGCAGGAAGCGGTTAACAATAGCCATGCTCAAATCGATTTAAGCAATCAGCGCCAGATTGTATCCCTTTTAAAAGTAACAACAAACAAAGGCACACAAGTTTTTAAATTGCTAAAGGAATAATCCCATTTTGCATCTGCAAGCCATCATTTTTTCTTTTAAAGGAAAGAGCTACAGATTCGTCTTTTCTGCCCAGCCCTTCCTGCAATTGGCATCCTCATTCGCTGTTTAAAGAGGGATTAAGGCTTCATGTTGCTCCGGCTAAGCCTTCCCACACTTTTTATCCTATTTGCGATGCGTCCACTTATTAATTAATATATTTGTGAAAAATATCCGAAACCTCTCACAAAATGGAGAAAAAAGTCGATTTTTTAGTAATTGGAACAGGTCTTGGAGGCTTGAGCTTTGCCCTTAAAGTTGCTGAGTACGGAAAAGTCTGCATCATTACTAAAACCAAGCTGGAGGAAACCAATACAAGCTACGCGCAGGGAGGTATTGCTGCCGTTACCTATGCCCCCGACAATTACGAGAAACATGTTCAGGACACGCTGATCGCTGGGGATGGTTTAAACAATGAAGAGGTTGTGCGGATGGTTGTTAGCGAGGCCCCGTCGCAAATTGAAACGCTTATAAACTGGGGTACCCAATTCGACCGTGAAGCCACGGGCAAGTATGACCTTGCCAAAGAGGGAGGACACTCGGAGCACAGAATCCTCCATCACAAAGACCAAACCGGTGCCGAGATCCAGAGAGCCCTTTCGGAGCGGGCAAGAAATCATAAAAATATCGAAATTCTTGAAAACCACTTTGCGGTTGAAATCATAACCCAGCATCATCTCGGACGACTTGTTAAGCGCTACAATACCGATATCGAATGCTTTGGGGCCTACGTGCTTGATCTGAAAACCGGGAAAACAATAAAGATTCTTTCCAAAATCACCCTTCTTGCAACAGGTGGCGCAGGCAATCTTTACCAGACCACCACCAACCCGAATATTGCTACCGGAGACGGAGTAGCAATGGTATACCGCGCCAAAGGCATAATTTCGGATATGGAGTTTGTACAGTTTCATCCCACTTCCCTTTACAACCCCACCGACAAACCCTCCTTTCTGATTACTGAGGCAATGAGAGGGTTCGGCGGAATCCTCAAGAATCAAAACGGGAACGACCTGATGCAAAAATATGATCCCCGGGGAAGTCTTGCTCCCCGTGATATCGTTGCTCGGGCTATCGACAATGAAATGAAAATCACAGGTCATGAATTTGTGTACCTCGACTGTCGCCACCTCGACCAAAAAGGTCTTATAGCACACTTCCCCTTTATAATCGAAAAGTGCAAAAAAATTGGCATTGATGTGTTTACCGAAATGATCCCCGTGGTGCCTGCAGCCCATTTCATGTGCGGTGGTATTTTAACCGACAAGAACGGTAAAAGTTGGATTAACAAGCTCTATGCCGTGGGAGAAACGGCATGCACTGGCCTGCACGGGGCAAACCGACTTGCATCCAATTCCCTGCTCGAGGCGATTGTTTATGCCGAGCGGGCAGCCAGGCACTCCCTGAGCATCATTGACGAAATCAGCATTCAGGAGGGAGTGCCCGAATGGAACGAGGAAGGAACTGCCCACCCTGAGGAAATGATTCTGATTACACAGAACTATAAAGAAGTCCAGCAGATTATGACAAACTATGTGGGCATTGTGCGCTCCGAATTACGACTCGAACGCGCAGCCCGTCGTTTGGAAATAATTTTCCAGGAAACCGAAGAACTCTACAAAAAGTCAAGCCTTTCAAAAGAGCTTTGCGAACTTCGCAACCTGATCCACGTGGGATACCTTGTTATTAAATCCGCCCAGGCCCGAAAAGAAAGCTGCGGACTCCATTTTATGCTCGATCATCCGGGGAGAATACGAAAATAGCGCGCTTAGTCGGTAATATGACATACCAAACGGCCTGAACAAAAAAAAACCGCACGCAATTTCTCTACAGAAAAATAAATCTAAGAATTCATGCAATTTCAAAGTTGAAGTCATGCAATTTCAAAGTTGATGCCATGCAAATTCAAAGTTGATGTCATGCAATTTCAAAGTTGATGTCATGCAAATTCAAAGTTAGTATTGTGTATTTTCAAAATATATCATATCTTTGTAACTGAATTATAACAAGATATGATTGTAAACAGAGAAATAAGAAATTCGATCCGCGGCATAATGAAAAAGTATCCTGTACTTGCATTAACCGGGCCGCGTCAATCGGGTAAAACCACACTCCTGAAAAGCATCTTTCCCGATTTTCAATATGTGAGTTTGGAAAACCCCGACAATCGCAATTTTGCAGAAACCGATCCGAACGGCTTTTTAAAAACCTATCCCAGCCAGGTTATTCTGGACGAAGTCCAGCGGGTACCCTCATTGCTGTCATTCATTCAAACTCTTGTAGACGAAAGCGGTATAATGGGTCAGTTTATTTTATCGGGCTCGCAGAATTTTCATCTGATGCAAAGTGTCACGCAGAGCTTGGCCGGCAGAGTCGCTATATTAAAACTTTTTCCCTTTGATATCCAGGAATTGCAGTCGGCCGGAATGCTAAAGGAAGATTATTTGGAAAATCTGGTGCGTGGCTTTTACCCGGCCATATACGACAGGGATATTTCTTCCCGCACGTTCTATTCGAATTATGTCCAGACCTATATCCAAAGAGATGTAACCGAACTGATCGCCATTAAAGATTTACATTCGTTTCAGATGTTTCTGGGCTTGTGTGCAGCCAGAGCCGGACAGTTGCTAAACCTGAGCGCATTGGCAAATGAATGCGGCATTTCGCAACCCACCGCGAAATCATGGATATCTGCCCTTGAGAATTCGTATGTAGTTTTTTTGCTTCAGCCCTTTCATGAAAATTTCAGTAAACGGATTGTAAAATCTCCCAAATTGTATTTTTACGACACGGGTCTGCTATGCTATCTGCTGAAAATCAACAACCCCAGTCAGGTTCTTTCGCATCCCTTTAAGGGCAGCCTGTTCGAAAATATGATGATTGCTGAGTTTGTTAAACGGATGTATCATAAAAACATTCCACAGGATTTGTGGTTTTGGCGCGATTCGGCCGGACATGAAATTGACCTGATTTTGCAGGATGGATTAACTCTGGATCTGGTAGAATTCAAAGCTACTCAAACCATTATGTTTGAACTATTCAAAGGGCTTGAGTATTTTTCAGAGCATGCAAAAAAGTATACGCTCAAAAAATCTCTGGTTTACACAGGCAACGAATTTCAGGAAAGGGCGGCTGGCAATGTATTGCCTTGGATGGATTTTGCCAAATAGGCTCAAAATTCCCCGGATGCTGGCACGAAGGGTAATCCGGGTATTTTAGATGCTTCTATTCCCCCTTAGTACCGAAAATACTCATTCCCACCTTCAAACTCTATACCCTTGTATTTTTCACGGATCTCTTCGAGAATCCCGATCACTACCGCGGGTTCTTTTGTGGTGAGAAGGCGCATACGGATTTCCTTGAAATTGGGTAAGCCCTTGAAATAATTCGACAGATGACGCCGCATTTCCAGAACGCCAACAACATCGCCTTTCCATTCAACGCTTCGGTTAAAATGCTCAATAGCCACATTGACTTTCTCATCGAGAAGAGGTTCTGCCAGCAGCTCCCCCGAGTTTATAAAATGCTTGATATGCTTGAATATCCATGGCTTTCCAACAGTTCCCCGACCAATCATAATCCCGTCCACCCCGTAGGTGTCGAACATTTTTTTTGCGATTTCGGGGGAGGTGACATCGCCATTTCCGATAATCGGAATTTTCATCCTGGGGTTATTCTTTACTTCGCCGATAAGCGTCCAGTCAGAGATTCCCTTATAGAGCTGGTTGCGGGTGCGGCCATGAATGGTGAGTGCTTCAATGCCAGTGTCTTGAAGCTTTTCGGCAACTTCAACAATATTTTTCGAATTATCGTCCCAGCCCAGTCGGGTTTTAACGGTGACCGGGAGGTGGGTTGATCGTACGATGGCACGGGTCATTTCGAGCATCAGGGGAATATTCAGCAGCATGCCCGCGCCGGCACCCCGGTTGGCAATTTTCCTTACGGGGCAACCGAAATTAATATCGATCAACTCGGGGTTTGCGTTTTCCGCGATCTTGGTCGCCTCAACCATGGCCTCGGTAATGTGCCCGTAAAGCTGGATGCCGATGGGCCGCTCGTAATCGAATATGTCGAGTTTCAACACCGACTTTTTGCCGTCGCGGATAAGCCCATCCGATGAGATAAACTCGGTATACATAACATCTGCACCGTACTTCTTGCAAATATGCCTGAAGGATGGATCCGTAATATCTTCCATCGGCGCGAGAAAAAGCGGAAAATTTCCAAGTTCAATGTCCCTGATCTTCAATTCCCTGAAAAATTAATTAGTTTTGTGCAAAATTATTAAAAAACAGATCAGTCTGCGAGAAAATTTTCAAAGTGAAGACCTTATCGTGGTTTCACCCCCATGCCGGCATGAAACATCAGAATCCCTGAGCCTGTATGCTTTTGATTAATAAAGGTTTTAGCTCGCTGCTTTGCAAAATACTTTTGCCATCTTTACGTTAAATTATCAATCCCCGATTCGATGAAAAAAGCTTTTTTACTGGATGCGCATCCCTCAAGACAACTGGTTTTCACCCTTTTGATCGTTATCGGGTCGTGGTTACTGTTCCAGATTCTGGGGATGGTGAGCGGGATGCTTGTATTTGGCTTGTCGTTCGATGAGATGCTGAACTCAATGCAGACCATCAGCGATAACAGGATCGTTGGCTTTTTGAAATATGTTCAGGCATTTACTTCAGCGGGGATGTTTATTTTTGCTGCAGGCCTTGCCGCTTGGTATATCGAGCCCGACTGGAAAGATTTTTTAGGCCTGAAGAAGCATCCGGGCTGGCTGATAAGTTTTCTTGCAGTGGCTTTTATCGTCGTTATCCTGCCTTTCACGAATCTCCTTACATATTATAATGCAAATATTGTTTTTCCTCCATTTTTGGAAGGAGTTGAAACTTTTTTCCACGAGAAAGAAGACCAAATGATGGAGATCATGGAAAGCTTTTTAAAACCGGGTGCTGCAGGAGGCCTCCTTGTCAACCTGCTCGTGATTGCAATCATTCCGGCAATAGGCGAAGAGCTCATTTTCAGGGGAGTCATACAAAAACTGCTGAACCGCTGGTTCAAAAATGCCCACTGGGCGATTTTTCTTACCGCCTTCCTGTTCAGCGCAATGCACTTTCAGTTCTTGTCGTTTCTCCCAAGGTTTTTCCTGGGTATCATTCTGGGATATCTGTTTTTGTGGAGCGGCTCTATGTGGGTAGCAATTCTGGTCCATTTTATAAACAACGCAGTTGCCGTTGTTTTCTATTTTTATTACTACGGGGGATATTATGGCAAGTATCTGGAAGAAGTGGGTACTCCGGGAAACGGATTTGCATTTGCCCTTATCGGGGCAATAGCAGGTTTTGGCTTGTTAAGCCTGCTTTATCGAAAGACTCGTTTGGAGAATTAGAAATTCAGTTAGGATTTCTCTCAAAAGGCTTTTGCCCTTTTTATCCTTAGCTGATTTCCAGACTGATATTTTTGAAGAGGTTCATGGGTCCCATTTCGTTTTTCCGATAGACGTAAACAATCCCATATTCCGAAGCCTTTTCCCTTCGCAATTCCTCCGGGAGTTCCTTGAAAGTATCCTCAACCTCGTTCCACAACTGCTGAATCACCTGATCTACCATCTGGCGTTTTTCATTAATATCGCTTTGCGCACGCTGGCAGCGTTTTTTGAGAGAGCTCTGCATGTTATAAACGTCCACGAACTTATCAAAGAACACCTTGACTACTGCAATCGTTGGATTGGCAATCGGTGTAAGATTTGCATTGCGCCTTTCCTTTTCTCCCTCGATAAGCTTGTGCCCCCATTCCAACAA
>JFJP01015329.1_pt1 | contig 16341 bp, 18 predicted proteins | sample 431651 | NCBI WGS metagenome assembly JFJP01 (sample SAMN02602958, study PRJNA72255) | Microbial mat metagenome, whole genome shotgun sequencing project. | biome: fresh water; feature: sink hole; material: water; isolation source: purple microbial (photo- and chemosynthetic) mats found in... | reverse complement strand
TCACTAGAGGCTCGCCTTTGCGATCGCCCTAGTAGATCATTAATAAACGAATCAAAGTCTCCATACTGATCGAAGCCATTACCTGTATTCCCAGCATTAGTTTCTCTCGGTGACGGGGCTTGAGTGTAATTAGGTTGATTCCAGTGCTGTCCAAAGCGATCGTATTTCTCACGCTTCTCTGGATCGGAGAGTACTTCATTCGCTTCATTCAGATCTTTAAACTTTGCCTCTGCTTCTTCATCCCCAGGATTGAGGTCTGGATGATGCTTACGGGCAATCTTCCGATATGCTCGCTTGATTTCTTCAGGAGTGGCGGTTTTACTCACTCCCAAGACGCTGTAATAGTCTTTAAAGTCAGTTGCTGTATTCATAGAACGAACTCATAATCAATCACGTAGAAATTACTTGGAAATCACTTACAGTGCCTCGCTCTCAAAAATATCCTATGGTTCACTTGAACGATAATTGGTATCTAAATAGCTGGTTTACCAGAAGTACGCCGCATCGTGCGCCACATTGAAATTCCTGTGAAAATCAATATAAGCAAACCGAGGGAAGTCAAAAATGGATAACTACTTTCTAGGTTAATTACACCAAAGGCTCCTTTATGCCAGCCTAAGATCCATTTAAAATTCTTTTGTTTACCTGTCAGATCTAGGATTTGATAAACTACGCCTGTAATGGTGGTTAGCAATAGCGGCAACAACATAATCGGCGCGAGAATGCGATGAAGATAGCGAACATATTTAAAATATTGGCTACGCTTTTTGGTGGTTTCCATAAATAATTTCCTTAATGTATGTATCTCATATAAAAATCAGACAAGAATTGAGAGAGTTGCACCCTGTGGGTGGGACTCTCTCTATTCTTAAAAAGTTATATTCCAGAGCATCTCTGGAAAAGCTCATCAGATATCCATGCAAGCGTTCCCTTAAAGTTTTTGGCTGGCGTAGGCAGCAACTCAATGTAAGCAGCTTGACGAATTAAATGACCGAGATGACCTTTCACTTCATAGCGATCGAAGAGTTCGGCAACACTTTCATTCAATCCTAATTTCATCAGCGTTCCTCGCATCCCAACCTTAACCGCAATCGGAGAGTGACATTCAGAAAGTGCTTGCAAATTATGGGCGATCGCAACTCCCTGCTGATAAGCCACTTGTGCGGTTGCGGGTAAAGGATGCTCCATTACGGTGCTGTCACCGCCCGCAAATACTTCTGGGAAATCGAGAAGTTGTAAAGTGTCGGTTAGTTTGAGTCGTCCCTTTTCATCTCGACCGCCTTCAGGAATAGATAAGGTATCTATGAGCGGATTTGTGGCGATTCCCGTTGTCCAAATAATTGTTGTTGCAGCGAGTTCTTCAATTTGTCCATTTCGTTGGAGTACGACTATATTGGGACGAATTTCAATTACCGCAGTTTCTAGCATTACCTCCACGGGTATAGTACGTTTTTGCAAGGCTTCTTCGGCGGTCTGACGTAGGCGATCGCTGTCACCTTTGAGAATCTGTTTACCCCGTTAAATCTTCTGAATATGCTGCTCCCATTTTTTCACCTTTAACTCTTTCTTTATTTTACTCCCTGTCCTTACTTTCTTGCAAACCGCGATAAGTCAGCAAGCGTTGCAGCTAGCTCCACGCCAGAGCTACCAGCGCCGAGGATGGCAATGGTTAATAAGTTTTTTTTCTGCTGTGGTTCTGAAGTTTGGGTAGCTTTTTGCAAACAATCGCGTAGTTTCCAAGCTAAGGCGATCGCATCGTCACTGGTACGAAAGGCTAAAGAGTTTTCTCTAGCTCCTTTAACTCCAAAGTAACCCGCTACAGATCCGAGGGACAGCACTAAATTACTATAGGTGTAATGCAAGCCAGAGGCTAAGACAACTTGACGCTGTTGTAGGTCAATCGATTGCACCTCATCACGAATGAAGGCAATGCCACTTTTATGTAAAAGAGCATCATAACGATGACGGATAAATTGCATGTTCATCTCACCACTGAGAAACTCATACAATAGTGGCTTAAAAATAAAATTCCATTCGCGATCGATTAGAATTGTGGGAGTTGTATAGTGCTGACGACTCAAATGTAACGCTGTAAATAAGCCCGTGAATCCTCCACCTAAAATCAAAGTTGGTAGCGGTTCGGGAGCAAGTAATTGTTGAGAAGATTCTGATATTAATATATTCGACATAGTTATTCTCCTTGTAACGAGATGTAGCCTTTGGTACTGATTGGATTCCTAATCTAATGTAAAATAGTAATCTTCCCGCCTGAATAGAGCGTGAGCATCCAAATCCCATCAAATAAGAGATTAATTCCAATTAGAGTGCCAATCAACCAAACGGCGCTAAGCGGAGAGCTTGACCAGACGAAAATACCGAAAATAATGCCCATGAGTCCACTCACAAGCATCCATCCCCAGTTGGGAGAGATCCAGCGCATTTGAAAAGCGAGTGATACCTGAATCATTCCTTGCAAGAAAATGGTAATGCCCAGCACGATCGTGAAAGCAAATGCTCCTTCGAGTGGATTTACCATTACAAAAATCCCAGACAAGAGATATAAAAAGCCGAGAACCATTTTCCAAACGATTCGACCTGAACCTCTTGACTGCAAGGAATAGGCGATTTGGGCTATCCCAGCAAAAATGAATATCCAACCAAACAGAATGGTTGAAGCGATGGTAGCGAAAAAGGGAAATGCGATCGCAATAATACCTAACAGGATCATCACAATCGCGATCGCGGTTATCCATCCAGAGCCAACAATTTGCTCGTCAGTATCATCGTATTCGGTAGCGCTCATGTTGTTTCTCTCTCAAATGTATTGTAGTGCGAAGGATTTTAGGGTTAGGGTCAGCGCAAAGCGCTACCCTTAAGATTACGATTCAGATCGATACCACTCAACCTTGAGTTGATTATCTACAGAATGTACCCCTGGTGCGCCCCAAGCAACTCGCTCAGCTTCGTCTAGCTCGGCATAGTTTCCAACCTTGCCATGCAGCGTCACTTTGTTCCCAGTGGTTTCAACACGGATCTTGTTTGCATCTAGCAGCGCACTACGTTTGAAGGCGGCTCTAATGTCATTGGTAATGTCGGTTGCCTTCAATCTAGGCTTGACTGTGATCAGATTAGACACGCCTTTAACGCCCAAAAGGTTATACAAGAAGTTTTCAGCGGAACTCTTGAGATACTGCCACTCTACCTCACCTTCGAGGGTGATCCAAGCATCACTAACCGTTACTTTAATGGTTCCTCGAGGGATTGAGGTAAACCAGTCGATGTGGTGCGCGGCAGCCGTAGCAATATCTCCATCTGTATGAAGCGAAGAACTTGGTAACTTGATTAAAATGTCATCCGCGATCGCCTTTACACCAGCAACCCGTCTAGTCGCTTGCACGGCTTGCAATTTCTCGTTAGAGCTAGTTGCATAGCCATTGAGTGTCACCGTTCCATCTTTAACTAAAACGCCAATGTCTGTAACCTTAATACTTGGTTCATATGCGAGTTCGGCAAGCACATCAGTCTTGAGATCGGTGTCAGTTTTTTGGATAGATAGAAGTGTAGTCATTTATTTCTCTTAACGCTATACAGAATTTATTTACGAGAAGTTGCATCCGATCTCGAACATTGAGATCACATTTCAGTAGCATATACATTGAGTAGAATGATAGAAATAACGAATAAAGCTTCACAGGGATCTATATATCTCTATGTAGATATACTCGCGATCGCTGCATCCAGCTTGATCAAAGTTTCTCTCCCATTAGCGTCTTCAATCTGAATTACGACAATTTCACCATTTGAATTTTCGCCCGTTGAAATTTGCTTGGGTGAATCAATAGTGTGACCATAGGTCATCTCATCTTTGCCCACTTCGATCGCCAAGTTGTCACCCTTATCTGGGCGGTCATAAATTAACGACAACAAAGGCGCATTTTTAATCAATGATTCATCACCAAGTTCTGAATCAATGATCTCAATCTCAATATGTCGTCCAAGATGCTCAGATGAGAACTGGTCAAAAAATTTGCTCCATTGTTCTTGAGGGATAGATTTGCTGAGGGCGATTGTATTCGTCATAGGATTTCTCGCAGTAAAAATTAGTAAATCAGATGGGTCTTTATGTGTTTTTTGCAGCAGCTTCAGCATCTAGTCGAGCAGCGATCGCTGCCAAAGTTGCTTCTTCAGCTTCTTGTATAGTCGCTACAGACAAAGCGATCGCAGTAGCGGCATAGTCTTCGGCTTTATCAGCTCGATGCTCAAGATTTTTCACCTTCCGACTCAATTTCCATTCCTCAACATCTGACTTCAACTCAGACTCTTTTTCCTCAAGTTGAGTTTTGAGCTTGGCTCGGTATTCGTCGAATTCTTGTTTTTTGGATTCTAGTGTCGCTTTCGCTTCATCAAGTTTAGATTGAATCTCATCTTGAGTTTTCTTCGGCACAGATTGAAGGTTATCTCTCAGTGATTTCAGCCTCTCTTCAACTACTTCCAAATTGTCATGTAGTTTTTTAGTGAAGTTGTCAACTGTAGTACTCATTGTCGTTTCCTTGATAATTACTGATAATTGATTGAGTTTTTCAAGATTGGAGAGAAACTTAGCGAGAATTTTCTTCCTCCTTCACAAGGGGGATTGAGGGGGATCTCTTAGAGCTTTTGGGAACAGAAAGAGATCCTTAAACGATTTGAATTTTATTGGCATCAATTATGGCACTGCGCTTAAATATTGTCGTGAACCAGTCAATGTGATGGATCGCGGCAGCAGCAATGTCGGAGTCGGCATTGATAAAGGAGTCGGGAAGCTTGATTTCAATGTCATCCGAGATCAGACGATCAACAGATTGAGTGAATATGAAAGCTCAGGCGCTTCTGCCCATAAATACGTTGTAGACAATCCCAATTACGGCTAAAACCAAGAGAATATGGATTAATCCACCACCAAGGTTAATAGAGAATCCTAATATCCAGAGGATAATAAGGACACCAATACCAGTCCAGATTAGATTCATAACGATTTCCTTTTCTATTTAAGTTTAAGTAATTTACAAATGGATAGGAATAGCTATTAAGCTATAGAGCGTCAATCTTTTTGGCTAGCTCAATATCTAGATCGCTAATTCCATCTACATCATGGGTAGCCAGATCGATTACTACGCGATTGTAGACATTGAACAATTCGGGATGATGATCCAATTTGTCAGCAGCAAAAGCTACTTTGGTCAAAAAGGTAAAAGCATCAACAAAGCTATCAAACTTGAAAGCTCGATTTAATTTTCCATCAACTACTTTCCACTCAGGTAGTTTTGCGATCGCAGTTGTAATCTCTTTTTCTGTCAATTTTGCTTTAGTCATAAAATAAGTTGAGTGTAATGGGTTTAAACTCGGTCAGAAATTACGCAAAACGTCTTGAAAAAGTAGGGACAATTCATGAATTGTCCCTAATAATTTAATTAGTCAACAGCTTTTTTGACTTCATCTTTGACATCTTCGGCAGCATTACGCACTTTTGCCTCAGCTTGTTTTGCATTGCCCTGCAACTGATCTTTGGTATTCCCAGTCAAATCGCCGACTGTTTCTTGTACTTTGCCTTCAACGTTTTTAGCAGCAGCTTTAGCTCTATTTTCTAAACTCATGATTTACTCCTTAGATTTGAGAATGATTTGAGAATATTTACCAGAGATGAATTAACAACTCTGGCTTATGGAACTACTGTGACAGGCGATCGCTTGATTTCCTGAATGAATTGATTGAATAAGATACAAACCTTCATCCAAAGATATCAGGCTTGGCGGCGCTTCGCGCCGCCAAGCCTGATTCCTAATCTAACTTCACTACCATTTTGCCAATGTTTTTACCAGCAAAGAGTCCGATGAATGCGCTCACAGCTTGATCGATACCTATCACCACGGTTTCTTTGTTTTTCAGTTTGCCATCTCGGAAATAACTGCCCACTTCCTTTTCAAACTCGCTCTGAAGCTCAAGGAAGTCACTAACGATTAGTCCTTTCATGGTCAATCGCTTAGTAATCATGTTAAAAAGATTAGAAGGTCCAGCCTGTGGACTTTCTTCGTTGTAGCCAGAGATGCCGCCACAAGCGATGATCCTGCCGTAGGTGCGTAATACGGAGAGGGCAGCTTCCAGAGTTTCACCACCGACATTATCGAAATAGACATCAATGCCATCGGGAACTGCTTGGTTTAATTGTTCAATGATCGGAGCAGTCTTGTAGTTGAATGCGATATCAAATCCACATTCTTCCTGTAAAAATTTGACCTTTTCCGCAGAGCCTGCGGCTCCAATCACCTGACATCCACGCAATTTGGCGATTTGTCCAGCGACACTGCCCACTGCACCTGCTGCTCCCGAAATAAAAATCACGTCACCAGCTTTGACTTCTACTAAATTCAAGCCAGCCCAAGCGGTCATACCCGTCATACCCAGTGCGCCAAGATAAACTGAAAGTGGTTGAATGTCTGGACTGACCAGATGCAACGTTTTCGGTGCAGCGATAAAGTATTCTCGCCAGCCAAAGCTGGAAACAACAATATCTCCCTGCTTAAATTCCTTAGCGCAAGACTCGATCACTTCTCCGACTGCACCGCCATCGAGGGGTTTACCTAACGCAAAGGGCGGAACATAGGATTTCCTGTCGCTCATGCGACCACGCATATAGGGATCGACTGACATATAGAGATTGCGAACCAGCACTTGTCCTTCTTGCAGTGGTTCTAATTTGGTTGTAGCGATCGCAAAGTTAGCTGCGGTTGGCATCCCGTTGGGACGAGAAACTAATTGAATTTCGCGGCTAATGATATCTGTCATAATTTTCTCTTGATTATTTTGAATAATGATATAGAGACAATAATAGGCGGCGCTTTGCACCGCCTATTATTTACTTTAATGCTTTGATTAGAGCTTCAAACTGAACTAGCAAAGACTTGTCATGAGGTGTAACGGGTGGAATCTGGCGATCGATCTTTAGGAATTCATAGACCACCATTTGTGCAGCCCGTTAAAGAGCCAATCCCGCCACCCAACATATATGCTTTAGACTCATTATTCATGTCAAGTGTTGGCATATTATTTTCGTGACGTTTTAATCTGTCTACATTCATTAGCTTCTAGTTGTGCTGGTTGAGATCGCGTATGGTTAATGTATAAACTGAAGTGATTGTATGAAATAAATTCAATTCTTCACGCGCAATAAAAAACAAAATTCTCTACACCAACTAGTTGGGCGACATGAAAAGCCGAAGTAATTGCACCTTCATGTAATCCATCGCCAAGATAGGAACCTGCATGATAAGTGTTATTCTCTCCATTAGTGGCAATCACTTCATCGCGATATTTAAATGATTCAGTGGTATATAACGGCGTGTGATGCTTTTGGATGTGAATAAGGCGATCGCCAGCAATTATCTCTTCCAGTTGGTAGGATAGAAAATAGTTTTGAGGTGATGCAATATCGCAAAGCTGATTTAAGCAACTGTTATAGCCCCACCCAGTATCGGTTTGAAAAAAGTCAAATTCTGAAGGTTGTTTGATGCCATAGCGATCGTACATAGAGCTATCCTGATGGACAATGCTATTCACATGATTTGCTCTCCATTCTGAAAAACGTTTGACTTCCGATTCTGTCGGATCGGCTAGGAGTGACAGTACTTGGTCAGGTGGTGTCGCAAATACGACTTTATCAAATTCCTGAACTTTGCCCTGCGATCGCACTATTTTGACAGCATTAGAATCTCTGAAAATATGGTCAATTTCTTCATTGAGAACGACTTCACCTTTAAATCTAGTCAATATTTTTTCAATATAGGAATACACACCACCTTTAATTCTGAACCATTTGACCGCAACATCGTCTCGCAAAACTGGCATCGCTAATTCTGCGGGAAAGTCGTCAATCATTTCCATCGGCATTGAGTAGCTATACATGACAAGTAACTTGAGCCAAGTATTGCGATCGCATGAGAGTTTCAGATATTGCGATAAAGGATGATTGTCAAACTCATTCAAGTTAGCAAATTTGATTTTGAGCCATAGTCCTAGGGAACGCGCATAGAGTCGATCGAGGCGCAAACGCTCCATCAAGCGACGGATACCTGTAAAGTTCTTACGGATTGCGACTTCCGATAGATAGTGACTGCCATTTTTAAAAAACATGGCTGAGCCGATATCAACTGGTTCGAGTTCCACGCCTAGCTCTTCCATTAGTTGCATAAAGTTTTGAAACACCGATGGAAATTCGATTACTCCACATTCGAGAACTTCCTGACAATCAGATTGGTTCGGTTGCACATTTTTGTTCAATGTCCGAATATGTCCGCCTAAACTAGACTGTCGTTCAAATACAGTGACTTGATGTCCCTGCTTATCGAGTAGGTAGGCTGTGACCATACCACTAGCGCCGCCGCCAATTATTGCGATTTTCATAATAGAATTCTCAATTAATAAAATAAATATCAAATCCAAGAGATCCCCCTCAATCCCCCTTAAAAAGGGGGAAGAAGAAAATTCTCCCCCCTTTTTAAGGGGGGCTGGGGGGGATCTAAACCCTCAAACGTAGACAGAGATACTTGTGTGTACACCGTAGCCTTTACAAAGGGGGCTGGGGGGGATCTCCCAAAATTACATCACCAGACAGTCTTTGATATAGCAATGCTCCCGTCCAAATCGTGGGCGCAAACCCAGGATAGCCAGATGAAGCATTACAAAAATAGAAATGATGGAGGGAAGTTTCGTGATTCAATCTGCCTAATCCCATATTGCGCGGTGTTAAGCTAGAACCATAGGAATTACCGTTAGGACACCAGCAAAAAAGCTCGTTTGTGGTCGGGCTACCCGTAATATGGAAGACCATATGCTTCCTAAAGTTCGGTACATATTTTTCCTCCACAACATCAAGAATAGAATCAAAAATCTCCTGCTTTTTGTGGTTATAAGCCTTGCGATCGCTTTCCTGTAATTGCTTAAAATAGGCATAATTGGCGACAGTCAGAAATTCCACAATTTGGCAATCCTCTGGACAGTCGGGGCTTGCATCGGTGAGTAATGTGGGCGTAGTAATGGCAAAACTAGGATTAGAATAATCATGGCGATCGTACATTTGAGCGAAGGCTTCATTAAGATTTTGATGCCCCGTATGGAAAAGATTCCACTTCCCAAATCCATAATCTCTCAGGTCGATATCTTTAACGACACAATAAGCCATGTAGTTAGATGCCGAATACTCATAATTGAGTTTTCGGCACACCGTTTTGGAGAATTGAGATTCTCCGATCATTTTGGCAGCTTTTTGGGGATCGATATTGCAAATCACCGTATCCCCCATAAATTCATCAGTCTGGTGGTTAAGGAGATTCATCGCCTGAACTCCTGTAACGGTTCTATTGGTAACGCTAAAATTGATAACTTCATGGTTAAGCAATACCTGCCCGCCGTGAGATTCGATGACTTTGACTAATGAATTAATCACATGCTCAAAATGTTGCGTCGGATAGAACGCCCCCGATTGATAGCCTCGGAACAATACCACCCAAGCATAGAAAGACAGTTGATTGGGCGGCAATAAAAAATCTAGCCATTGCAGAGCTAGTAAGGTTTGAGCAGCTTGGGGAAGTTGAAACTTATCAAATACATCTTGAAGGGTACTATTCAGATACTGAACCGTAGAAAACGCCTCAATCGGATGTTTGATTAGTTCCATCGGGTTAATTGGCGGCGATAGTTTCTTTAAGCCTTTGCCAGTTTTCTCTATTTCATTGATGAACTGACGCAGGCGATCGCTAGATTCTGGAAAGAGGCTAGATAGTCGCTGGATTAACTCTTCGGGATCTGAGGGAATATCGATCGCATATTCAGGGCTTCGCATATGATCGAAGCCTTGTGGGTCGTAACGCTCAAAGGTGACTTCATGTTCTAAGCCGAGTTTTTTAAGTACGCGATTGACGGTTTGCCCTTCGCCGCAATCCCAAACATAGTGAAATTGAGCGTTAAACTTATATTTTTTTGCCATCGTAAATGTATGCCCGAAGCCCCCAGGGTGTTCGTGAGCTTCGATAATTTGGACAGTTTTGCCAGAGTTTGCCATCAGCGCACCAAAGGTCAATGCTGATAAACCACTACCAACGATCAAGTAATCCGTTTTCATATTGGGCAATCCGCGAACTTATGGCATCACCCTGACAGGCTCTTGTTTTGTTTTCTGAATGAGTTGGTTGAGTACGATATAAAACGCAATCGGAAATCGATAAATTATGCTCAAGCAACTTGATATCTCTGATAATCATCTTGTACCAAGACTACAAATGGCGGGAACTATTTTAGACTGGTAGACAATACCTCTAATCCAACTTCTCAGCCGCCTTTAAAAAAGCACGTTTCGCTGCAATCTTATTCTTGCGATTGGTATAGCGCCTAAAACTCCTAACATCGCGATGTCTTGTTAACTCCATTGCCAAAGAAGGATCTAACTCATACTTCACAATCAAATTCGTCGCAAAGGTATGTCTGCCCCGATGGGAATGCAAATCAATCCCCGTCTTTTTAGCCAGATCGTCCATCACATGACGAATTCCCCAATAGGTCAGCCGCTTACCCTGACTACGATTAGAGCAAGACACAAACAAAGCGTTATCAGGCGATAGCTCTCCTTCTTGCGACCTCCGCCAATCCAAATAAGCATCCAAATCCTGAATCCCCAACTTCGTTAAAGGTACTTCCCCCTTACTATCCCACTTCGCCTCCTTAATCACCAATTCCCCATTCACATAATCCTCAACATTCAAACGAGAAACTTCTTCTGCTCTCAATCCATGCAACAACACCGAAAACAACGCCCGATCGCGTAACATCATTTTACTCAAGGCGATCGCTTCATAAATCTGCAACACCTCCTCATCCTCTAAATCCTTTGCCACAGGATCGGGCAATCGCTCCTGCTGAATGCCAATCGTCGGATCGGCAATTACATATTCAGAGAGCAGCATCCATCGATAAAACGATTTCAGAGTCCGCAATACCCGATTCACTGAACTCAAAGCCAACTCACGTTCCTTCAGCAAAAAAGTTTTAAATTGTGTCACTTTGCGCCGACTCACATCCACCCAAGCCAGATCGCACCAATCCATAAATATCCGCAAGTCCGCTTGATAAGCTTTACGACTTTTCGGCTGTAAAGACCTCGATGCTAAAAATTCATCAACCCTTGCTTGACGCAAGTCTGTGGCGGCGATCGCTTTGGGAGGTTCACTGTAAACAACTAAAATTGGCTCTGGAATGGACATATCAGCTTGTATTGGATTATTTATCTATCCACGAATCACAATGATTTCTCGACCTGCGGGACTAATAACATTCTCAGTCGTAGTGCGATCGCTTAGGGTTGGCAAACCAGAACGGCGATCGAAGATCACCAACCAACCCGTATCCAAACTCAATCCCGATAAATATTTATCCAACTGAGGCAACCCTTCCTTAAGTGGATCTGGTCTTTTATCAGCCCATACCTTCAACTCCATCGCCAAAGTTACCTTACCATAACGCAAACAAATATCCATTCTTCCCGAACCAATCGCATATTCCCTCTCCAACGTACCACCACCATTAACAACACGATGTAGAAAAGCCATCAATACAATATGAGGCGCAATCTCTGGATAGGGCGTACTTCCAAATAAAGGCTCTCCATGCTGCCGCCAGAATAATAAGAACGCCTCCAACAAGCGATCGGGCAAAAATTCACCTTGCTCACTAAGCCAGATTGGTTGAAGATACCCAATAGAAGCAGTAGTTACATAGGCAAGCACTCTAGGAAGCACTTCCTGATAAATAGGATTAGCGATCGCCAAACCATTTTCGTTAGTACAAAGCCCTAAATCTAAAACGTAGCGAATATCATCCTGTGGTACATCTGGCAGTTCCTGCCCAGCGAGAATAGGCTGAATCACTGCTCTGACTCGATCTTCCCTTAGTCTCTCGGCAAGACTATCCAAATGCGTATCCTGTCTCTTAATGAGTATTTCCTTCGCTTGATTCACTAACTCAGCAGTAATCGGAATAGATGGATCTTTCGTAATATATTCCACAATTTCCTTAGCGATCGCATTCACTAACCAAGGCTGACCCTGCGTCAAATGAAAAGCTAAATCAACAGCTTCTGGCGTAAATACCTGACCAGTCGCATCCGTATGTTGCTGATAGAGTTTTCTCACATCCTCAAGGGTAAAGTTGCTCAACGTAAAAGAACGCACTTTGATATTAAAAGGACTCGAAGTATTCAGCCGATCGCTCCCCCCAGAAGCATATTTATAATCTCGCACATCACGCATCCCCACCAGGGCAACTGACTGCGGAAATCCCTGCGGACGATTGGGAAAACCAGATCGGATTTGTCTTAATACCGAAATTAACGTTTCATTGCTCAAGGCATCAATTTCATCCAAAAAAACAACTAATGGACGGGATGATTGTTCAGCCCAGTTGCTCAAGTTTGTCCCAATTCTTGCTCCCGCTTTGGCATTTAGCCACTCATTAGGTTGCAGTTCTTTTGGCAAACGATACCGTATTGATTGCTTCCACTCATCTAAAATAGCTAGTTCGGCTGCTCCCAAATCATCAGAGAAAGCCGCCCCCACTTCCAGCGATAACATCACCGCCGTATATTGACCGCTAGCCGTTAGTTCTTGAGCAAGCGCCAGCATTGCTGTAGTTTTACCCACCTGTCTTGGCGCATGGAGTTTTACCCACCTGTCTTGGCGCATGGATCACAAAATAGTTTTCCTGAGCAATTAGTTGTTTGATTTCAGGCAAGCGCTCTGTAGCTGACAGCATGTAATGAATGTCAGGCTTACAGGGACCAGCAGTATTAAACCATTTTGGCATGACAACAACTAACGGGCATAGATACCCCTTCAATATATAACACCGCGCCAAACAAACCCCTCAAACCTTGAAAACGCATCAACAGTACTAAGTATTTATACTCATTCGTATAAAACTAATGGCAAATAATTGACACTTATTTGCTCTAAAATAGTTCTGTGGCAGGTTTAGGTGTTGTGCTAGTTTTATTGATTTCATATGTGAAATTTGACTGGTGCGTGGCAATCTATTTGCGGCTTATACGCAAAGAGTGTAGGTTTACGATCTCTGCCATGCGCTAAATGTGCGATCGCTTTGGCAGTTCAATGCTATGGAGCCATTGCCTGAAATATCACAGAGAGGTTATTGGCTGGCATTGGTTTAATTTCTTTGAGAATTAGATTTTGATCGGCGGCGATCGCTATGACTTCTTCAATGTCGCGTACTCCCCACTCAGGGTTTTCATAGCGCAAATTGGCATCAAATTCAGCATTACTCTCGCTGGTATGTTTACCTTTTTGTTTGAATGGTCCGTACAAATATAAAATCCCTTGGGCTGACAGTAGTTTTTTGGCTCCTGAAATTAAGCCTAGGCAAGCTTTCCATGGGGCAATATGAATCATGTTGATGTTGACGATCGCCTGTATGTCTTGGTTAACTAAGCGCTGCTGCCAATCTGTTGTGGTTACGTCAAGCTGTATGGGGGCGGCGAAGTTGTCTGAGGGTTGGTGCTTTTGCCAGTCGGTAATACTGGCGATCGCTATTGGGTTTGGATCTGATGGTATCCACTGGCGCGGTTGTAAATGTGGGGCAAAAAAGACGGAATGCTCGCCTGTGCCACTGGCAATCTCTAACACCGTGCCTTTTTGAGGTAAAACCCGTAAAAGCACTTCTAGGATAGCGTTGCGGTTTCGTTGGGTTGCAGGTGCGTATTGGCGATTGTCGATCAACGGTTCTATGGGAAATTTGCCAAGACTGTAGCTTACTCCATTCCCAGTCAAAGATTAGCGTTGCGGCGCTTCGCGCCGCAACGCTAATTCTTGGTTTTTAATGTCTATTTTGATACTGGGAAGGGAGTAGATAAGACTGGGTTTAGATGCGATCGCTGTTTATAACGGTTAGCGATCCACACCTAAATCTCCTTATCCATGTTGTGCCGCAACCATTCGACTGGAGAGAAGAATCATCTTTAATCTGAGCTTCGGTTTACCAATCAAAAGACTTATTTCAAATGGCATAAATATAAGGTTCATCGCGAAAAAGGGTTGCGAAACAAATGGCGCAATGTTAAGTTTTATTACATCCAATAGAACTTAGATATGTGATTGCTATGTCTCCTATTTTTTCTTCTAACTTCAACAATTTTGAAAACATCAGCCAGACTCAAGCATGGTCTCTATTCTTTGCGTTTGGACGAAATGCTAACCTATTAGGCTCGAATCGCTTAAACGGCCGCGTTTTCACTTTATCCCTGACAGCAGCAGTGGTTGCAGCAGTGGTGGATGTATTAATTTCAGTTGTCTAGTCCAAGCTTCTACTAATCTAAAGACGATTGAGCGCTTTGCGCTTACTTAAAACCCAGAAATATTTTTAAAAGCGCCGCTTTTGGAAATATTTCTGTACTACTCAAATCCTCAATAGGCTGTGAAAGAAATGATTTTAAAATTTATCGTTGCGTTACTCACCACCAAGACTTCTCGCAAAAATAGAGCATTTCCAAATGGGAAAAGTATCACAATATCTAACTTGATGCGGTTTTTATAAACATCGCTTTATTGGCTTTTTCCCATGTGGCGATCTGTAAAATTATGAGGGTAAAATTACGAGGGTGAAGTCTCTTTACAATTCGTGAAATATTGGCATCCAAGCTTAGGATTATTCATTCTCACATCTATGATTATCGTACATTATCCAAAATGATTGTGGTTGATGTCACGCTGAGCGATTCTGTTGCGATCGCCCGAAAGCTCCAAGTATTGACACTCTCAGCGCTGAAGCGACTCAGATTCCAGAGTAATTAAAGTTTAATTCTCTGAGGGGATGCGAAAGTCCCTCTACTGACTCCACAAGAAAAACTCTGATTCTAACGCAGTTTGAGTTTGCCAAAAAAGAGATGTAAAATAAAGAAGTAAAGAATACGACAAGGATGCGAGTTCCAATGTCAGAGAGAAAAAAGCGAGGCACAGCAGGCAACAAAACGATACTCCAGCATTTCGCGCCTATCTAGACCAGCAAATTGCCCAACACCCAGAATTATTTCCAGAGCAAATAAAAGACGGATACTGTTTTCATGGGTTTGTGAAATCAGATCGGATGGGAATAGTGACGCGACGGATACGACTAAAGAGCAATTGGTGGTTAGGCGAACGAGTGTATGTAGCAACCACAGCAGCCCAGGGTTGCATATTGGGAGTCGGTCTTGCCGAGAGAGCCGATACAGAGTCCCTGACTCAAGCCTATGGAGAATTTCAAGAAGAGGTGCGAGTACTCAATCCCGACTATACACCTGAGAGTGTGAATGCTGATGGGTGGGAAGGGACGCAATCAGCTTGGCAAAACTTGTTTCCAAGCATCACCTTGATGCTGTGTTTTCTGCACACAGTGCTGGGTATTCAACAACGTTGCCGACGCTTGCCAACATTTTTCTCCCAAGTCACCGACAAACTTTGGCATCTGTATGACAGTCTTAATCCCCAGATCTTTGGGCAACGATTAAGACGATTGCAAGAATGGGCTGCACAGCAAGATATTCCTGAAATCCTACACCAAAAAATTCAGGGATTGACCAAAAAAACAGCGCAGTTCAAACTCACTTTTGCTTGTCTTCTGGCTTATCGCACCAGCAATCAGGTTGACCGTTTAATGAACTATCAAGACCGCATTCTCTACACTATGCAGTATTTTCATGGGACTGAGAATGCTACCAAACTAGGTTTACGCGCTATGGCTCTACTCTGGAATTTTCATCCCTATACTCGTAAAGTCCAATCTGTCGAGCCTCATTTCCATTCCCCTTTCGAGTCTCTCAATCGCTTTCGCTATCATGATAACTGGTTGCGTAATCTCCTCTGCGCTTCTTCACTAAATGGCCGTGCTTTTGGAAAATTTCTCAAACACAAACTAAAGTAGAATGAGAGGCTTTAATTGATGGTTGAGTTTGTCCATTAATCATTTTAGCGTTCATAAAATTTACCTTTGGCGATCGCATTGGTTACGATGCTTTATATTATCGGAAAGATGGGTTTAAAACCCCGTGATTTGAGCATCGGCTTTATATCAATTAGATAATTTACATAATAAATGCTATAATGCAAGCATGATACAAAAAGCTTTCAAGTCCCGATTCTGTCCAACTCCTGAGCAAGAAACCTTGCTCAGGAGAACGGTGGGTTGCGCTCGATTAGTTTACAACCGCGCTTTAGCTGCAAGGACAGAAGCATGGTATGAACGTCAAGAGCGAGTCGGTTACTCTGAAAC
>JFJP01005571.1_pt1 | contig 16341 bp, 17 predicted proteins | sample 431651 | NCBI WGS metagenome assembly JFJP01 (sample SAMN02602958, study PRJNA72255) | Microbial mat metagenome, whole genome shotgun sequencing project. | biome: fresh water; feature: sink hole; material: water; isolation source: purple microbial (photo- and chemosynthetic) mats found in... | reverse complement strand
CGAACCCTCCCGAAGCCGGGACAATGTACAGCGAATACATGCGGACCCAGCACATGGGAACCGCAGCTGCAGCTGGTATTCCTTACGAGCTTTTCTCTGGTGATATCGCGAATGTCAGTGATCGCACGTTGCGTGTGATCATCAATGAGTTTCGTCGCTTCGCAGAGCAGCGCCAATGGCAAGTTGTGATCCCGATGTTCTGCCAGCCAGTGATCGAGTGGTTTGCTGACGCGGCACTGATGGCGGGTCTGATTTCGGAGGCTGAATTGCCCGATGTGAAGCGTGTTGAACACGCGCCACATGGCTGGCAATACATTCACCCAACGCAAGACCCGCAAGGTAAAGCGCTCGAAGTAACAAACGGTTTCCGCAGTCGTTCCAGCATCATTGCTGAGCGTGGCGATGACCCTGAGGCAGTGGACCTTGAGCGTCAGGAAGATTTGAAGCGCGAGAAGGCGCTTGATCTACTGCCGCCACCCCCGCCAGCGCCCGTTGTGCCCGAGAAGGTCCCAGCGCCAGCACCAGAGAAAAAGAAGGCCCCCAGCGCCCTGGAATTGGCTCAGATCGGCCTTTTGACTGCGCAGACAGAGTTTGCAATGCGCGACCCCGTCGTACAGGTCGCGCCGGTCAACAATTTCAACGTGGTGTTACCTACACCAGAGCAGACGATTGTGAATAACCTGCCACCAACGGAAGTTGTGAACAACTTTACTGTGGAGCAACCGGCAGTCAATGTTGCAGCACCAATCGTGAATATGCCCGAGGTGACAAACAACATTGTGAATAACGTGCCGCCTGCCGAGGTAAGTGTGTCGTTGAAAGATCGCAAGACTGAGACAACGGTCACTTACGACAGCAAGGGCAATATCGTGTCAACAACGCAACTTGAAACAGACGCGTAAATGACTGCCTTCACCATCAGTACAGGGGTTGTCGAATACTTCGACGCCAAAACGGGCGGCTCTGTTAATGCCACCCTGGATACCTACGCCATTTCCGCTGGTTCGACGCTTCAAGTACGCACAGACACATACGCCTGCGCAAACCACTCGGTGGCCTTTGGCAGCTTGGATACGGTCACGTTCACAGGGCAGGGCGGCACACTCAAGATTGACCCGACCTATACCCGCGTTGTCGCCTACACAGGTGGCTCTGGTAACTCCCCCGCCTACGGCGCAGCTATCAGTCAGGGCGGTGTCAGTGGTGTGTTCCTTGGTGCTTGGACAAACTGGCTCAGTGAACCCATTGTTGCTGGTGCAGCCATCGGTGCCACTGGCTTCATAAAGATCGGTGGTACAACAGGCGGCGAGTGGGCTGCTGGTGCTTTGACAGGCATCACAGCTACTTGCTCTGGCCCATCAGTGCAGTCTTGGATTGAAGTGCGTGGACCTGACGCTGGAACCATCACGGTGCCGCGCATAGGTAAGGTTGAGACTGTTGAGGCTTGGTTTGAGCTTGGAACGACCACAGGGGTCAGAGGCCAAATCATCCCTTGCCCTACCTGCGCCACAGTAGCAAGCACATTCCCCGGTGTGTGGATCGAGACTGCTGCTGGCTCTGGTGTCTATGACAAGTATGCCTCTGTAGGCACTGTTGTTGCACTGGCTACACACCGCACAGATGCCAGCATGAAGGTCATCACCCAGACCACTGGTGGTATCCGAATCGGTAATGATGGCACCAACGGTGTGTTCTTTCTGCCACCCACAGGCTGCAAGGTACGCATCCCCGCCATCATCCTGACCAACTGCACGCGCAATGCAACTACAGGTTCTGGTCCACGGGTATTACCCAACGCAACCCTTGCCACACGGCAGGAACTGGTGACTACCGGCGCTGGCTACTTTGATATGCGCGGGTGCGTGATCCAGTGGTACATGAACTTGCTGCAAGCGTTCTATGTCAAGTACAAGTCCTGCGCAATCTCCGACTCTATGGTGCTGTCTGAGATTGCATCGCCACTTGATGTGGATGATTGCATTGTTGGACCAACCGCAGCACAGAGCAACTATGCCCTGAACGTCAGCTCCTGCTTTGCTGGTGGAACCATTCAGAACAGTGTGTTCAACCGCTTTGCAATGGCGGCATCTGGTAACTATGTTGCCAGCTTGAACTACATCACGAACGTGACGTTCAGCGGGAACATCTTGCGGTCTGGAACCCTTCGCGCCAACGGAACTACCGGAGCTATTGCCAGCGTACAAGCGGTGGGCTGTACGTTTACCAATATGACATTTATAGGTGGTCGCGCCCTGCTCACAGGCGCACAGCGTTGCACATTCAACAACCTGACCTACTACAACCACACGATCACCACAACCACAACATCGACCAATCCAATATATGCGTTGGACTTCGTTACTGGTTGTTCTGGAAATGTTGTTAACGGGTTCGCTCTACCGTTGCCAAACAACGGCCCCTATAACGGCTTGGTATCTGTTAATGCTTGCTACAACACGCTTGTCAAAAACATTGGCACAAGCTACACAGCGCCACTGGTGATGACTGCAACGGTCACTGGTGTGATTCTGAACGGTGCAGGCAATAACGATGGCATCACCATGAAGCGGTGCTATGTGAGCAACACACGAACAGGTCCGTATGCTTTCGTAAACTCCGATAACAACGTACTGATTGAGAACGTATCGGGCGATACCGCCGACACATCTGTATTTGCTGCTTTGAATGGTGTCATAAAAAACGCCATGCTTACAGGCGCTACAACGGGACAAGTCTCGGTATATGGGTCACACTGGATGACTCGGTTCACATCTACCACGGCAGGTTTTGCCGAGGTTCTTTGTAACGAGCCGACAAGCTCCAGCGCCGCGCAGTGTTCCGCTACTGGCGGTACTCCGCAGTTCAACTCAAGCGGCTCCCTGCTTCTCACCAAGGTAGGCGATCAGGTCACTTGGGAAATGCCTTACTTCGCAGTGGGTTACACCGCTTTCACCAACGGTGCGCCCACGATCACTGGCACCAACGTAACTTTTGGAACCCGCTGGGGCAACCACGACATCGAGTTTCAGGTGGACACCGGCGCGGGCTACGGCGGCACATGGCTGAACCTCACCGCTGCCAACCTGATCGCACAGACGTTCAACAGCACCACGGGCTTCAAGCTCAAGATTCGCGCAACCTGCGCCATCGCAGCGGCGACCAACGTGCTGACCAACTTGCGCGTGGCCTTGACCACTACTCAGACAGATCGGGACACGAAACTGTATCCGCTGCAAACCGGTACGGTTCAAGTCATCGGGCTGGTCACCGGCTCACAGGTCAAGGCTGAACAAGTTGCTGATGGCACAGTGCTATTCAATGGCGCAGAGTCATCTGGCGTTATCAGCTTCGTGACTGATTACGCGTCTGCTATCAAGATCACGGCCCGCAAAGGCACGGGAACACCAACCTACTCGGAGTGGGTGACACAACTTACTCCAGTAGCCAACGCAACCACCAGCGCAACTGCATTGCAGGCGCGAGACGATCAATAGGAGTCAATCATGGCAGCAATCGGCGCATCAGAATTCAGTATCAACGCGGGTGGTGACATCCGAACAGAGACTGCACCTCAGATTCACACAGTGCTTGAACTGCATGAGTGGCTTCAGGCAATGGCAGATGATGCCAACAGCACAGGTAACGATACAGTCTCTATTCTGACAAGCAACCCCTCAAAATTGGACGGTCCTCGCTCGGCCATTAAGCCCATGTTGCTGAACCTGCTGAGCACGTTCAACATCGATGCGACTGCCGCGCAGTATTTCAAGTTCGGGTCGATTCAGCAGGGTGCTGGCGCGACAACTGCGCTCTACACGGGCGTGAAGTCCATCGGCTCGCCGTTGGTGGCCGGTAGCCCCATGTACATCGTGCAGGCCGCTGCAAAGTTGACCACGTACTGGCCTGCAGGGCACATCCAGATTCTGGTGAACGCGATCTCTGCCAACGCTCAGATCGACAACGGTGACATTCGCGTCTACTCGCGTAAGTATGGTCAGACCTACGGTGACTTCGCCGCGAACCTGATTGCTGGTGGTGAGCAACCAGCCGCTATCTCGACGGCCACTACCGATTGGACAACGCTCGATCTCACTACTGCGTTGGCACTGTCGACCAAGGTGGCGATCTCCGTTGCCTCACATACCAAGGATACGGGTGACGGTTCTGGGGTACAGACCTACAAAGGCACGATCACATTGTCGGGTGGCTGTACCATCGCTGAAGCGGCTCAGTACTGCCAAGCGATCTGTGATGAGTCCTCGACCACTACCGTGGACGGTGTGCTAGGTTGGAAGTACCGCTCACTGGGCGACGGTGTCAACGGCTACACGCCAAACGGTGCTGCACCTTTCGGCACCGTGGCCGGTGGTAAATGGTTCGTTGCCCCGGGCTGGTATATCGCAGGCGCACTGGCTGGTGACTTACAGAAGTACCAGATGACATCGCACGCAGGCACTACCGTTGGTAACCCTGTTGTCGCAGGCATCAGCATTGGTGGATTGACCATCGGCGCTCGCTTGCTGGTGGGTCGCGACTCCGGTACAGGGTTCATCACCAACGAGTACACATTGAATGGTGCAACGGTATCGGGTGGTAACACTTGCGTGATGAACGAGGTGATCAAAACTGACACCCCTGCTACTGGATTCATTCGCGTCAATGGCGTGCCCTATGCGTACACGGCTGTTGTACCGGGTACGAAGACTTTTACGATCTCTGGCACATGGGGTCAGGTTCATGCAACGCTGTCACCAGCATGGGTACCGTTCATCGACAAGGTTGTCGCATCGGCCACAGAGGCATCGACAAACTACACCTACTCTGCAGACTTCACGGCTCGCCTGAAGGTACGCTTGGGTGCCGGTGGGTCTGCACTTCAGCCGTTTGAAACGACCTTCAGTGCTGGGTCAAGTGCTACCAATGGAACGAATGCAATCGCCACTCTGGACCTGTAATGACCATAAGTATCGACTGGCAAAACAAGCTGGTCCTGTCTACGGCAAGTATCACTGACATCATCGCCTTCAAGGACACCATTCGTGACCTTGAGGATGATGATGTCGGGATGTTGTACGACCCCATCATCCAATACAAGCGCGTCGACTTAGGCGGTGGCGCGTACTTCCACGATGTACCATTCATCAATGGCTACCAGTTGAAGTTTCCAGACGCTGGCAACTACACGGTCATTGGCAACATCGGCGCGACAATCGTTCCGGTTGCAGGTGTCTTTGTGGACCGTACTAAGGCCGCGGCCTTCGCCACTGTGAGTGGTAGTGGTGGCGCATCTGCAGCTGACGTTGCCGCCGCCGTCCTGGCGCTGCTGCAAACAACTACCATCCCGGTCAACATGACCCAGATCAAAGGTCAGGTGATCAATGGTGGAGGCACCCCCGGCAACCCATGGGGGCCATAAATGCAAAGCGCATGGGGTGGCGCATGGGGTCAGGCGTTTGGAGACGCCTGGGGGGCGTTGGAGGCGATCATCACCGAGCCTGTGCCCGACTCAATCAAGTGGGGTTTTGGTGATGTGGTCATCAAGGAAAAACCCATCAAGACTCGCCAGCAGCTTCAAAATGAGCAACTTCTGATGGTGCTCCTATGAGAGTTGCCCACTACATGATCATGTTCGCAATTACTGCCGCTGTGATCGCTGTGATTGAGAAGAACTATGCAACTGCAATTCTTCACATTGGGCTCGCTGTGATCAGCTTCTTTCACTTGCAAGGCTAGGTGAAATCCTACCGTTAGGTCAGGTAGATAAGTTCTAGGAGACTCCCTGGAACAAGGATCACTATGTCTGACGCAGCGGCTACCCCTGGCACACCGATTATCCCAATTATTGAGCGACGAAAAGACGCTCACACGCCTGACAACTGCCCCACGATGGCATCTGTTCAGGAGCGCTTCAATGCTGGTACAGCCCGCATGGAGCGGATAGAGGAAAACGGGACAAGGCTCGAAGCAAAGCTCGATGCGAATAGCGCAGAAACGGCTGAAACAAACGCCAAGATCGACAGGGTTCTTTACATACTCGATGCTGCCGAGTCATTTTTCAATTTTTGCAATCGTGCAGGTCTATTTATTAAGTGGGCTGCAGGGATCGCTGCACCACTGGTTGCAATCTGGGTGACGATTAAGTTTGGGAGTAATCCAAAATGATGTGCTGGATAACGATGCTGTACTGGTGGGAAAACGTATGGCGCAAAACGACAAAGTCTTAGCGCTAATTCTCGCAACTGCAATAGCTGTTCCATGTGAAGGATTACGCCAGTGGGCGTATCGAGATAGCACAGGTCTACCAACAATTTGTCTAGGTAGCACCAAGGGCGTGAAGATGACTGATTTCCGAACTATTCCAGAGTGTCATGCACTTCTAACAAAGGAAATGAGCGATGTCATATCAGCCGTGGACCGCTGCAGGCCGGGGTTACCGACCCCTGTACTCGCCGCGTTTTCTGATGCCGCATACAACGTCGGTATCCGAATTGCCTGTGGAAATACAACTGCATCAAGAAAGCTCTCAGCAAACGATCTGCTCGGAGCATGTAAAGAACTCCCAAAGTGGGTCTACGCAAAAGTTCTTGGAGTTTCCGTTGAACTCCCAGGACTCGTAACTCGCAGAAAAATGGACTATGACTTATGTCTGACTGGCCTGTAGGTTCCCATAAAGAAATTCACGCTGCGTATCTGCTTATCCAAGAAAACCAGTGGGATCAGGATCATGCGGGACTGGTAAATCCATACCGCATAGCTCGCGAGGATCAAGAGGAACTTGAGTATGCGCGAAACCTAAAGTTTCCAGTCATTGAGGTTCAAGAGTGATCCCCGGGTATTTGATCAATCTGCTGATAGCAGTTTGCATTGCATTCGTCTGCGGGCTTGGAACGGGCTGGCAGGTTCAGGACTGGCGTTATGCCGCAAAGGAGAGAGATCGTGCCAAATTACAACTCGCCCAAGAAAAGGAAACAGCGCGAGTTTCACTCGCCCTACAGGTCAGTGTTAAGAAGGCTCAAGATGCCGCTCGCATACGGGAGTCTGCTCTTAGGGCTGATGTTGCTGGCGCTCGTACTGCTCTTATCAGCTTGTCAGACGCTGCCGCAGACGCCCTGCGAAAGGCCCACGATTCCCACGCAGCCTGTGTTGTCGTTAGTGCGACCTTCGCAGACGTATTCAAAAGCTGTAGCGATCAGCTTCGAGAACTGGCAGAAGTTACTGACAGATGGGAAAGCGACTCCCTAGAAGTTCGTGATGCTTGGCCGAAATTTGACCGTTAGCCAACTACAGACTGATTCTTGAGAATTCGCACAACTAAGGACACACCATGCGTAGAAATTGGTACGACATTAAAGCTGCTGCTGCAGGTATGCCAACAACGATATCGATTTATGACGAGATCGGTATGTGGGGCATCACCGCAAAAGAGTTCATTGCGGGATTGCGCACAGTAACCTCGGACACGATAAACCTCGAAATCAACTCCCCTGGCGGGTCTGTTTTCGACGCATTGGCGATGTTCAATGCGTTGAAGACTTGCGGCAAAACGGTGAACGTAACTGTCATGGGTATCGCCGCTAGTGCAGCGAGTTACCTTGCAATGGTGGGTGCCAAGATCACCATGCCAGAAAACACGTTCATGATGGTTCACAACCCTCTGAATTCGATCTATGGCAATGCCGCAGATATGCGCGAAATGGCTGACGTACTCGACAAGATCGGGAATAGCCTGACAGGTACCTACGTTGCACGTAGCGGACAGACAGACGAAGCGATGACAGCGCTGCTGGCGGCTGAATCGTATCTGAGCGCCAAGGAGTGTTTGGCACTTGGTCTGTGTGATGAGGTCACCCCTGCGGTTGCAGTGAAGGCCAGCTTCGAGCGTGAGCACTTGCCAGAGAATATTCAGGCGCTATTTGCGCCGGTTGCAGTTGACCCGCCACCTGCACCTCCTGCACCACCTGCTGACGTGATCACGTTCGCCGATCAAGTCGCGGCGATTGCTGCACCTGAGTACGCAGCGCTACTCGCGACAAACTACTCAGACATGGATTCAGTGAAGGCTCGCATCGCTGAGTTGAAAGAAATTACTGCTCTGTGCGCCGTCGCAAAGCACCCTGAGTTGGCAGCTGGGTTGATCACTACGGGCAAGACATTGGTCGAAGCGCGGACAGCGCTTTGTGAAGTGCTTGCTGCATCTGACAAGCCGGTTGACACAACTACCCCTATCAGCAAAGACCCGTTATCAGGTGTGCAGCCAACGGGGCTGAAATCCGCTGACGTATTGGCTGCACGCCGACCAACCCAAGGAGTCAAGTAATGACCAATCTAGTTGAAACACGCCACACTGGCGAGTACCTGCTTTCCGAAGCTGACGGTACTCTCAGCCGTGAGCAAGTCGTGGTGACCCAGTCGGGCACTGCAATTCTGTCCGGTACGTTGATGGGGAAAATCACTGCCTCTGGTAAGTACATCCCTTACCTCAATGGTGCGGTAGACGGCTCTGAAGTTTGTGCAGGTATCTTGTACAACCATTTGCCCGCTGCCACTGGTGACATCAAAGCGGTACTTCATGTGCGCCTTGCTGAAGTCGCCACTGCCGATCTGACGGGAGTCGATGCCCCAGGCACCGCCGACCTGAAGACCCTCAACATCATCTTGCGTTAAGGAGCAAACAATCATGGCATCCCTAGACATTTTCCACGGTGACGCTTTCAGCCTTGCCGGTATGACGAAGGCCATCATTGATGCGCCTCACCAGCCAACCCGTTTGGCTGAACTCGGTCTGTTCAGTGAACAGTCGATGACCACCACAATGATGACGGTCGAGAAGATCGGCACAACCCTTTCGCTGGTACCCTCTGGCGTCCGTGGCTCTGTAGCCAAGCCTGTCAGCAAAGACAAGCGCACAATGATCCCGTTCAGCGCAATTCACCTGCCCCAGTCGGCTGGTGTCAACGCTGATGAAGTTCAGAACATCCGTGCTTTCGGCACTGAGAGTGAATTGGAATCTGTGCAGACTTTGGTGAACCGCCAGTTGACGAAGCTGCGCCGTAACATCGATGTGACGCTTGAGTATCAGCGCATGGGTGCGATCAAGGGTCAAGTGCTTGATGCTGACGGTACGACTGTACTGCTGGACCTGTTCACCGCGTTTGGTGTCGCTCAACAGACTCACGCGATGGTGCTCGGTACCACCACAACCAAGGTTCGCCAAAAGGTCATTGAAGCCAAGCGCAAGATGGAAGCTGCTCTCGGTGGTTTGCAGTACACAGGTATTCGTGGCCTGTGCTCTGCGGCCTTCTATGACGCTTTCGTTGGCCATGCCGATGTGAATGTCGCGTTTGACCGTTTCAACAACGGATCATTCAAGCGCGAAGATTTGCGCGACGGGTTCTACTTCGCTGGTGTGTTCTGGGAGGAATATCGCGGTACCGTGTCTGGCCAGGACTTCATTACCGCTGGTGATTGCTACCTGATCCCTGAGGGCGTTCCTGACCTGTTCGTCATGCACTTCGCTCCCGCGGACTACATGGAAACAGTCAACACCAACGGCCTGCCGTACTACGCAAAGCAAGAGCCACGCGATATGAACAAGGGTATTGATATCGAAGCCCAGTCGAACCCCTTGACCATTTGCACACGACCACAAGTTGTGATCAAACTCGGGGCAGCGTAATGACAGCGGCGTTTAGCCGCTTGACAAGTCGAGTCCTCGCCCACTTGGGCCAGGACTCGATTTTACGTGGGGAGGTTGTTGTACCTCCCCGTGTAATCGCAATCAAGCATGGTGTGCAATTTGGTGGCTACGGTAATGAAACCGCTTCGCGCCGGGGTACCGGCGACTATGACATTGTGGTTGAGCACTCGGTAGCCACGATTGAGAATTCATATTTGCCAAAAGTAGGCAATCGTCTCCAACACCCTGATGGCGACTATGACCTTGACGTTATGAGCACCAACAACGGGTACGCCACTCAGTTCATTCTGCGCAAGCATGTTGCTCCATGAAAATTGAAGTAAACATTAGCGCGATTGAGTCCCTGGCAGGTAGGCTTGCGGGGCTATCCGCTGAGGGTATTGGCACAACCGTAATGCGCGTTGTGAACAATGTAATTGATGACACCTACGATATGTCTCGCCAGCGCATGAACGCAGGGATAAATCTTGAGGATGCGTATCTGCGACAGCGCATGACAGTGGCCCACGCAACCAGCCCGTCAAATACTCAGGCAACGATCACCGTTGACGGTACCCCAAACAGAATGACACGGCTCGCAAGGTACGACCCAGTTCAGATTATGGTGCCTTCAAAGAAGGGTGGCGAGAAGCGCGGTGGTGTATCTGTCGAGGTAACTCGCGGTAGTCGAAAGGACATGCAGTGGGGGTTTTTCAAGACGCTCAAGAGTGGCAATGGACTTGGGTTATTTACACGCGACAAAGATGGAAATGTAAAGCATCGTTACGGCCCATCTGTCTATCAACTATTCAATCACTACCTACTGGTGAACCAGGGTGAAATTGAAATGAATCTTGAGACGCAGCTGGTCGATGCGATCAACTTGCAAATAACGAAAGTAATCGAATGACAACTCTCAATAAAGCAAGTGATGTTGCAGCAGAAGTAGCTGCACGACTGGCAACTATCACCGTAGCAAACGGCTTTAATACTGACATCGGATTGAAGATCATGCGCGGGCGCAGGCGCATTGATGACGGTCATGTGCCGTGTGTCATCGTGGCTGAAGGGCTTGACAAAGTAACTGATGGCCCTGGCAGGTACTCCAATGCTGAGATTGCGCAGGACTATCTGTTGATCGCATATCACGCTTGTCACCCAGACCACCCAAATGATATGGCCCACCTTGTGATCAAGGACTTGAAACGTGCAATCTTCTCCGATGGTGCAACCCTGGGCAGCAAGGTTCACAAGGTGGCATACAAGGGGCGTGACATAGGCCCACGTGGCGATGGTGCTGCGATTGTTTGCGCCAGTATCGAAATCAGTGTCAAGTTCGTTGAGGACTTGGCCAACCCCTAGCCGAAATTTAACCGTTAGCCAAAGCGTATGGCAACGCCGAAACTCGCTTTGCATTTCAGTGCCCACGGGCATCACCACTTTTTGGAGTAAATTAAATGACTGCTGCTCGCGGATTTCTAGGTGCCGGGGACTTGTATATCGCCCGGTATAACCCACAAACTGCTTTGTTCGACGATTTCGTTGGGCCGATTGAAACGACCAAGTTTGAAATCAAACCCAAGGTCGATTTGAAGGAAATGGTTTCCAAAGGTCGCACTACCTACGGTCAGGTGATCGAGTCGGTGCCGGTCCCCAAACCATTCGAGTTTACCGTTCAGTTTGCCGAAGTTTCTGGTGAAACACTGGTCGCTGCATTCCTGGGCACCAAGACTGCGTTGTCCACCGCTGGCGGCACGATGACTGCTGTGTCGATCACCTGCAAGAAAGGCGCTTGGGTTGACCTGGGCAACAAGAACATCGCTGTGGCTGGTTTCGTTGTTAAAGACGCTACTGCAGTCACTACCTACGTGCTCGACACCGATTACCAGATCAACTACCGTTTGGGTATGTTGCAGGTGTTGCCAGGAAGCGTGATCGTGGATGCTGCAGTACTCAAGGTCACTGCAACTTACGGCGCTATCAGCGGAACCCAGATCGCTGGCGGTACCAACGCTCAGATTCGCGCCAAGTTCCGCTTCGACGGCAAGAACTTCGCGGACGGCCTGCCTTGCATCGTTGATGTGTGGGAAGCTGTTATCGCTGCTGATTCTGCCTTCGACTTTTTGGCCAACGACTTCGCATCGGTTTCGCTCCCTGGTCGCCTCAAGACACCAGTCGGCAAGAGCGAGCCGTTCGTTGTCACATTGCTCGACACCGCAATCTAACCTGACCCCATGGGTAGGCCAAAGGCAGGGTAACCCCCTGCCTTTTCTTTTTTAAGGTTTGAAAATGGCAACTGACCACACCGTACCCTTCACGCTCGCAGTTTCAACCGTTGGGACTGAGAGCGTCACTGCCCTACAAAAAGAAGTCAAGGCCCTGGCGAGGGAGGGTGGTTCTGCAGCGCCAGAGTTTGAACGACTGGCAGGGGAGATTGCCAAACTCGGGCAACAGACGGAGTTGGTCGCTACAACGCGGGCGCTCAGCAATGAAATAACTGGGTTGAAAAATTCCGAGGCAGATGCTGCAGCAAAAGCAGCATTGATGGTCACTGAGTTGGGTCAGCTTAGTTTGGCCACGCAGGAAGCGGCTGGCAAGCAGGCCGCTGCCAAGGCTGCAGTCGATGCGCTCAAGGTCGCTCAGTTTGAAAATACACAAGCCACTAAGGCGCTGCGTATCGAGAACCAAGCAGCGGGCGCAACATCAGACGCCAATCGCATCGCGATGACGGCGCTAAAAACCACTCACCTTGAAAACGTGGCTACGCTGCGGACGCTGACAAGTTCGTTCAACGATGCCAAGGCAGTGACCTCACAAGCGACTACAGCAGAGAATGAGTACGCATCCAGGGTAGCCTTCGCCACAAAGGAACTTAACGCAGCCAAGGCCGCTTTGGCGGCTCGCAATGACTCTTTACGTGGAACACTGGGATCGCTGGAGGCCGCTGGGGTCGCGACAACTGAGTTATCCACCGCTGAAGCGCACCTATTGAAGGTTTACAACGAGTCTGTTACCGCGTTGAATGCCGCAGCCGCGGCGCAACGCGCCGAAGTTGCTGGCATCGAAGCGGCCAAGACTGCCAAGTCAGAATACAGCAACTTGATCGGTGTGCTCAATGCAAAGATTGTCGCCGGTCACAAGGCTGCAGCCGATGCAGCGACCCTGGCAGCGAATCAAACAGCAGCTGCTGAAGCAAAGGTTGTTGCTGCTGCTAAAGAGTCGAGCGCGGCGATCAGCAATGCGCTTGGTTCTGTAGGTGTCAAGTCGGCTACGGCACTGCAAGCAGAGATAAACAAGGTCAAGGCTGCAATGCAGTTGCTGGCCAGCGATGGGGTGCTCACAGGGAAGTCGCTACAGACCGCGTTCACCGCAGGTAATGCTCAAATAAAAGCGCTTGAGCGCGACCTTCGTGCAGCGAACGGTGAACTGACGATGGGTGACAAGGCTGCAAAGATGTTCAGCGGCAGCATGGCATCTATCACAGGTGGGATGCTGGCATCAAACGCTGTGATGTTTCTTGTCACGCAATTAACGAACCTCGCAGTTGGATTTAAGAATGCAGTAGTTCAGGGCGATCAAATGCGTCGTGGGCTAACAGCAGTCTATGGTAGTGCAGAGGTTGCAGCAAAGCAGATTGAGTTTCTGAAAATAGCTAGTAGCGAAACTGGTGTTGAGTTTGGTGCGCTATCGCAAGATTTCGTTAGATTCAGCGCGTCTATGAAGTCAGCGAATATACCGCTGAACGACTCAAATAATCTATTCAAAGCCGTAACAGGCTCAGCAGCTGCGTTAGGGTTAGGTACAGAAGCGACTGCAGGCGCATTAAACGCACTTGGTCAAATGGCGTCTAAGGGAACAGTCTCAATGGAAGAATTGAGACAACAGCTGGGCGACCGTCTCCCTGGAGTTATGGGCCTAACAGCCAAGGGTTTTGGCATAACAGAAGCAGCACTTGTCAAGCTAGTAGCGTCTGGTCAACTTGCTACCGTTGATTTCATAGTCCCATTTACGAATGCACTAAATACACTGCAAGGTGAAACGGATGGCATCGTTCCTACGTTCGATAGATTCATTGGTCTATTAAAAGAAGTGAGCATGGGAATGGGTGACGCAGGTGCGGTCACAGTGTTCACAGCTGCGCTCAAAGTATTCGGTGGTGTTGTAGGTTACTGCGCCTGGATGGTAAGTTCACTGTGGGAAGGGTTGATGCTACTAGGGAAGGGGTTTGGGGCGCTTGCTGCAAGGATATCAGGTCAGCGTGGTGTTTGGGATGAGTTCGGTAAAGATGTAGAACTTGCATCGGCTAGGTTAGGTAAGCAGCACGATGCGCTTATACAGATGATTAGTCCTGCTGAGCGTGCTGCAGATATAACTAACATACACGCGAAAGCTCTCGTAGAGTTCTCAGATGCAGCACTTAAAGCGGGTCCAGCTGGTGAGGAATTCAGCAGAGTAAATGGACTTATTGCACTGAAGACAAAGTTAGCTGCTGATGCAACCCTTGATGTTTCAACACGTACTGTGCAGTTTGCCGCCGCCGCCGCAGCAGTACTCGCAGCGCAAGAGGCGCAAACATTAGCATTTGAGAAGGGTGCAAAAGCTGCAAAAGTTCAGGGTGATGCACTGGTTGCTCTCGCGTCAATCACAGGGGATGTAACCGAAAAAGATACAGCCCTTGTTGCTGCATCAGTGCTTCACGCTACTGCAATCGATAAAGTGACAAAGAGTATTGGCGATGAACTTGCCGTTCTCGAACTAGAGAAAGTTAATCAACTTGAAGGAAAGGCTGCAAAAGATAAGACTGTTGAGCAGCTTAAAGCGATTTCAGATGCAACTGACAAACTAATCGTAAAGAAAAAAGCAGAACTTGATCAGTCTGTACAGAACGGAGTTGCAGCACAAGCAGAAATACTAACTAGAAAACTCACAGTCGCCGCTCTAGCTGATAACGCAAATGCGCTGAGTCAGTACGAGACAAATGTCAACTTCGCTAAGGCAGCACTATCTGAACTTCTATTGGCAGAGCAACGTGGGCAAAGCGTTGCGCCACAGATTCTGCAGGCTCGCGAGCAATTAGCTAAGTCTGTGTTTCTGTATCGCGATGCCATAGCTGACTCCATTGCAAAGCTAGATGCTGAAAGCAAATCTCGCAGTGCATCGATCAGTCTTGGTATCGCTGAAGTAGGTTCACGCAAGTCGATGTATGACGCACTGGCACTTGAGGCACGCGCACACGATAACGTAAAGGGTGCTGTTGATCTTGAAATAAAGAGCAAAGAAGCGTCAATGCAGATGGTCAAGCTAGAAATGGCTCTGAAGACATTGCAATTTCAAGCAGCTGAAGCTGAGATAGTACTGAAGCGTAAGTTGATCAATGCTGATACTGATGAAGGTAAGCAAAAGCTCGCGCTGTTGGATATTGAACTGCAAATTATCAAGGTAAAAGAAGTCCAGAATGGAATGGCCTCCGCTACCTTGCTAACTATGGAGGCAGAGATAAAGCGGTTGAAGGATAACGCTAATGGCGTTTTCAGTGTAGTAGATGCATATAAGCAACTTGGCATAACTTCACCAGGGGAAATGGCGAAGATTGCTGCTGCTAATCAGGCTGCATGGAAGACTATCTCCGCTGCATCGAACACAAGCGTCAGCACACTTATTGCGGCATTTAGAGCATATGGCGATTCCGCGCTAACTGCAGCTGGTAAGGTTGGAAACTCTCAGCGTATCGCTCAGCAGGAAATGCTTGTGACCGAGGGTGCAGCGCGGGGCTTGACGATCACGTTCGACAAGATGGGCCAGATGGCCGTCAATGGTCAGGTGAGTATTGTTGGTGCAGTGGGTGACACTAACGCATCGCTACTTACCCAAGCAAATACGCTTGGTATGGTTGCTAACGAGTGGGGTGTAGTCGAGACGGCTGCACTCAAGGCCGAGTCAGCCAGCTTAGCTGCTAGTCGTGCTGCTAACAGTGGTAGCGGCAGTGGTGCTCGCACCGTTACAAGTCCTCTTGGTGGGGGGTTTGAAGTGCCAGCGGGACTCTACGGTAGCGGCACGATGTACAAGAAGGGTACCACCAAAGAGGCAATCTTTGACGATGCGACTACGGCAGGGTTGAGTGATACAGATGCCGCGAAGATTGCAACAAAGTACGAGCAGGGTGGGTACAAGTCGAACGATGGTTTCACCAACGATACCGGCTTTGGATACAGCACAGAACAGCACGCGCAGATCAAGATTTACGAGAACGTGCAGGCAGCTATTGCAGAAATGCTGGCTCAGACAAAGAAAAATGATTTGAGTACGCGACTCAAGGATGCAACAAAGCCACCGCCCACAACAACCAATAAGTCATCTGAGTCGTCAACGACTGTAAATATCAATATCGGTGGTATCGCATCGAAGATTAATGTTTCGTCTGCCAGTGACGCTGCAACCCTTCAACAAATTCTGCAGCAACTCGCTGCCGCACAAGGACGCTCAATATGATTTCCCTCGAAGGCGTAACGCTCGACCCCTCCCTGCTGTGGACCGATGAGAACAACTGGGCACCCGTCGAGCAGGCTATCCAGCGCACGGTTACAGGTGCCTTGATCGTGAGTAGTTCGGCGCGTGTCGGCGGTAGGCCAATCACCCTGCAGCCAGAGGATGACTCAAGTAGCTGG
>JFJP01038664.1_pt1 | contig 16343 bp, 11 predicted proteins | sample 431651 | NCBI WGS metagenome assembly JFJP01 (sample SAMN02602958, study PRJNA72255) | Microbial mat metagenome, whole genome shotgun sequencing project. | biome: fresh water; feature: sink hole; material: water; isolation source: purple microbial (photo- and chemosynthetic) mats found in... | reverse complement strand
GATCAAGCTGTGCGTCAGGATTAGCCCGCATCCAGTTAGCGGTTTCAGTAGAAGCGGCCATTCCAGCTAGATCAGGGATTGTCTTCTCCTGATCTTGGTAAAGCTCAGGCGCATTGCTGTGGCTGAGCCGAAGGTCTACCCCTCGTTGCTGGTCCTTGAGGGTATCCGAGTCAGTGACTACGCCTTGAGGCACAGTCTGCGTGTTGTAACCAGGCTGGGGGGCTTCTACTGGATCGGGCTCAGGCGCGTAGCCGTAGCTGGGTGTGGCCACCGGCACTTGCCGGTCGAGAATGCGCTTACGGGCTTCAGCTAAAGCTACGGCTTGGTCTAACATTGGGGTTCTCGCTCTGAGAGTTACTTAGCGGTGGTTTCTTTCTTCGACTTCAACCAGGCTGAAAAACTTCTATCATCGTCAGGCCATAGGGCGTCTATCCCTGCAAAGTCCTTAACCTTTTCCTTTTCGTACTGCGACTTCATAGCCATAGCCTTATCGTACTCTCCGTCGCTTACCGGCCCTTTCTTAATATAAGAGCTGGTTTGTGTCGGGTCGGCTATACCAGAACCAAAGTAGTCGTCGATGTCCTTGGCGATACTCGCAGGGTCGGCCTTAAATTTGTCATTAGAAAGCTGCTTAGCCCGCCGCTCCGCGTATTCCGTAGGTGAATTACCCATAGCGAAGCCTTTGCGATCCGCTTCCGTCTGCGCTCTAGCATCGTTGCTGATAGCAACACCTTCGTTCACTATCTGCTGTCTAACCTGCAGCCCATGATTCTTATTCCAGTTATCCTGCGTCTGCGCTCGTTGTGCTGCCTGAGCCTCGGCATCCATCTGTGCTTGCATCTGCTGGGCTGCTGTTGCCCGTTTGTTGTTACGCTCATCTGCAGCCAGTTTACCTGCGCCCAGCTTACCTTCCGCAGCCAGCTTGCCTGGTGCGAGCATGGCTTCAGCCGCAGCCATCTTGCGAGCCGCCCGCTTGGAGCCGCCCCAGCCCTTCTCGTTAGCGGCTTCGTTGATTAGCGACTCGTACTTGGCTCGCTTCTCACTGTCGCCGCCGAAGGGGTCAGTATTAACCGGTTCCTCACGCGGGGCGAAGCGGCCAGTCCCCGTGGTAATCCCTGGATTCTGTGCTTCGCGTAAGCTGGTCAGCGCTGCCGTCTGGCGATTAAGCGCCGCGACGTTGCCTTCGACCGTACCGCCGTTGCCTTGGTCCATGATGCTGACCGTGCCGCCACCGTTGCGCTGGTTAGCCCCTACAATGCTCAGCTCACCAGTGCCACCATTCGCTCCACGAACGGAGTAGTTGGTCTCGTAGCGGGTAGGCTCCTTTTTGGCGTTAAATTCAGTAGCCCTAGAACCAGTCGTAGCCACCGTGCCGTCGTAGCGGGTGTTGCGCGGGCCTTTGTCATCGAGCGCCATACCGGGGTTGAGCATTGACGGCGCGGGCGGGGTGATCGTTTTGACTTCGCCGTAGACGACGTCTTTTGATGCGGGTTTCTCGTCGCCTGTTTTAACCGCCGTAGTAACGGGTTGCGCCAGCGCTTGTTGTTTAAGCGCGGTAACTTCTGCCGCTGTAGGAGCGACATAGGCCTTACCTTGTTGTGCTGCCTCCGAACGACGAAGAACTTTTTCCTTACCTTCCGCATCCCCCGCGTTGATTATCCGCTGAGTAGTGTCTGATATACTACCGACCCCCATAGGGTTATCTACAGCGTTCTGCACGTTGTTTTTTAGAACCGCCCCTACAGAATCCAGAAAGCCATCGCCCGTATCCATACGGCCCTTAATTCTTTTCGCCGTATCCCAAATAGAAGGGGCAGCGGTAACTGCGAGCAATCCGCCGTTCACCGCGCCGCTGTTACCAGGGCCTTGGAATTTGGTAGCGGCACTGGGAGCAACCGGTGCTACAGGCGTAGGAGGCGCTATAGGCCGCGCCATTCTCGCAGCAAACGTAGCGCCAGGAGTAGGCGGCGGAGCCGCAGGAGGAACAGGACGGGCCATCCGTTCTGCGAACGTCGCTTGTTTTACTTCTACAGGAGCTGGTTGAGCCGCTATAGGCGCAACATGTGTGTTAGCGGCTAAATTAGGCGCGGTTCTTCCCGTAGGATATGGGAGTTGGGAAGGCGTACTGGCCACTGGGGCTTTTGCGCCGCCGAGGATTTTCGAGGTATCCCCTATGGGTATGACTAGCTCAGGGGTAGCTGCAGCACGCGCTTTGATGGCGTCCTGTGCTCTTCGTACTTCTAAAGGAGACGTAGCCGGTTCTCTACGTAAAAGCGCATTTCTGGCGCGGATCACTTCAGCAGGATCACCACCACCCGCGAAGCGCGGCAACTCCACTGCGCCGCCCCGCGCATACATCGGCGTAGAGGGGCTTAAGGGCTTAATCCCCATGAAGTCGTTAGCAGACGACGCTGCAGGCGCAGCCGCCGTAGCGGGTTGCTGCCCGGAGAACATGCTCTTGAACGCTTCGAACTGCTTCTCTTGATCCGTAGGCTGCGCGACCGGATCAGGAGTTCGCATCGACTTCAACGTCGCCGCTGCACGGTTCATGCTGTTAGCAGTAGACAGATCGTTTTCTTGCCCGCCCATCCCACTATTAACGCTGATCTGGCGGTTAGCCGTCTCGTCGATAGGGCCTCCCATAGCAAAGCGCGGCAGTGGGTGCAGGGCATTTGCTGCGTTCCTGATCTTGTCCAATTTCTTTTTGCCGACCATATCAACTGCCGCCTTGGGTAAAATGTACTCGCCGTTAGAAACGCGGGCGATGATGGAGTCACTGGTTCCAGTTCCTGGGCCTCTAACGAGCATAGCGTTCTCCTAGTTCCACTGCGCACGAGTGCGTAACCGCACTCCAGCGACGTCTTTTAATTTAGCGGCGTGAGCGAAAGAAATCCTAGGCCCAACGGAATCCGAAAAAGCGCCTTGATAAAAGCCCGCCAGCTCAATGTTCTGAGTGTCGGCATCACGCTTACGGAAGGCCAGGCTGGTGGCCCAGTCGAGCAAGGCGTCGAGATACTGGTCAGCGTGCTCCGCTTCCTGCGACGTGCGATCTGCCCAGGCGAACGGTTCAAGCGGGAGCCGCCGCACCGACAGCTTGAGCGTATCGGCAGCGATAGGCGTCTGGTACAGGGTGAGGATGTACTCGTCGAAGTCAGTGCGGTAGTACTTGACCTCGGTCGGATTGGCGAAGGTCAGGTCACCTTCCAGGTTCTGGTTGCGATCCTTGGCATCCGACAGCTTGAGCAGCGGTAGCCCGGTAGACCCCAGGACTGCGCTATCAATGGCCAGAATCAGCGGGTCGATGTCGTATCGCGCTTTGTTGGCAGTGATCGGGATTAGCGGGAAGGCGTTATCACGTAGGGGTACGCGCCGGGCCAGCTCGGTTTGTGCAGAGGATAAGTATTGAACGAGGTCTGAATCGTTTTTCCAAAGACAGCCCGAATCATCCGCCTCCCAGTAATACGTACTTCCGGCAGGGACTGTACCGGTGTCCCCGCCCATATCATCTAGGCGTCTACGTAGTTGGTGTACCAACTCTAACAAAATCATCGCGGAATCTCCGGTTATCCTGCTTTGTACCGCACAGCCCTAACTCTTTAGCTATAGAGTATATAGTGGATTTGTGCACGCCTAATACCCAACCAATAGCTTCATACGTATTACTACTAGATAGCAATTCTACAACGCGTGCTTTAAGTTCGTCAGTGCGCTTAAAGCCTCTCCTATTGTGTGCCTGCTGCAGTCTAGTAGCCCAGCGACAATTCTCTGGGGAATAATCACCGCCGTTGTCAATTCGATCTAAGGAAAAAGCACCTTCTGGCGGTTCGCCCATATCCTCTAAGAACTTATCGAACTGGCTCCATCTTTCACAAATCCTTATCCCTCTACCGCCGTAATTCTTGTATCCACCTGCGTTAGGGTTATTACAACGCTGCTTCATTGCATGGTATATATAGCATAACCGTTTGTAATGGGTAGTCTGCCCTACATTTCTTCGTATTTCTGATACTGCGCCCCCATCTCGTAGCTGTTCTATGTGTGATTTGCAATATAAAGGCCCGTGCGCTATTCTATGGCAATCTTCTATAGAACAAACCCTCTTTTTATAAGAAGCGCTTCTGCATTCTACAGAACAGAACTTAGCGCTGTGATGCGCTGTAGAAATATCTACACCACAATTTTTACAAACCCGTATAATCGCACTTGCCATGACATCTACCTCACATAGACCGATTGGAAGTCGTTCGTTCTTCGCACAACTAATGCTGGGAGCGAGCGCGTTTTTCTACCGCCATTATACAACTAACACATTGAAAAGCAATCAAAAACTAAGCCCCGCTCATCACGGGGCTGTTTGTTCAGCCGGTGTACTGCGCCTTACCCAGCAGCCCGCGAGGAGTCGCCGCATCAGCATCGCTGATGTGCATCCAGACCTTGAGGGTCTTGGCTCCATCCAGAGTGCCAGCGGGAACAATCGCACCGCGCACATCGCCGGTAATAGCGGTCTGCGTAGCCGTAGTGTCAGCCTTGGCTATCGAGGTAGTAGTTTCCACGGTATCGTTGAACCAGGTACTGAACAGGTCAGCGTAGTCAGCCAGCTTGTACGGCAGGCCAATGGCTTTGTTGAAGCCGATGTTCGCCGTGTTGGTCGTCGCATTACCCGCCGAGACAATCTCGATCTTGGAGATGTACTTGAACGCCTTCTTGCCAGCAATCGTTTTGGACGTAGTGCCAGCAGTAATCCGGTGCTCTTCCACCATCTTGGCCCGGTACAGGTCGTACCCGGTGATAATGATGGTCGATGCCACAACGGCAGACCCGTGGGTCACTACTGACGTCACTCCACGCGGCACATCCAGCACCCAGCACAGCACCTGGCCATCAACAGTCTGGATAGTGGCTGTAGAGGGCAAGTCAGCACTGTCCAACGGGGAGGTTACAACGCCCGGGACATAGGTTTTGGTCGCTGCGTTCGGCTGCTCAGTAGAAGTCGCTGCTTTAATCAGCGAGTCGGCTACCTCAAGCAACGGAGTGCCCAGGTCAACCTTGGTCAGAAACGAAATAGGGCGACCCTTGTACTTGGTCACCCCGTACAGGCCGGGATCGTAAGCGCGGCCAGCGAAGACTTGATCAGCAGTCGTGATCAGTTGCTTTGTAGACATTTCAGCTATTCCTTAATCGAAAAGTAAAGGCGGGTTGCCCCGCCAGAGAGTTACTTCAGCACGGCTTCGGCTTCGGTTTGCCTTTCTTCTTCATGTCAATCGCTTTCGTAGATGTACTCGACAACAACATAGAAGTCGCCCGTCGCAGCGCCACCAGCCAGCGTGGCAATGACGAAGGTCTCTTCCGCCAGGGTCACCGGCACCGCCGAAGCGATAGCCGCAGTGGTCGCAGCGTTCTCAGTCGCCTGAGCGCTCAGCCAGTAATTGTCATCAGCGGTCAGCGTGCCGCCGATCTCAGCCGTGGTGTAGCCGATGCTCAAGGTAGAGCCTGCACCCAGCGCTGCATTCACCAGCTTGAGGGCATAGACCTTGGCATACTTGGGCAGCTTACCCAGGTAGATGATGTCTCCAATTTGCGCCGCCGCAGCGGTGTACTTGAAGATGCGAACCGACTGGTTACCGAACGCGCCAGTAAAAGACTGGGCGTGCTCGGCGGTTTCTTTGTTGAGATTAGCCATGTACTGCTCCTAATAAGTCAGCGTTATAGGGGTAGCCGAAGCTACCCCCATGTAAATCAAGGAATGATGATCTTCTGGGGATCAGGAGCACAACAGTCCACAACCATAATGCCATGATCTTTCATAAACCCAGTGCTGTCCTTGAAGCGCAGCTTAGACCAGCCGCCAATAGCACTAATAGAGGCCTCCAGCACGTTATCGTGATCGGCTGTCTCTTCGTGCCAACTCATGTGAGTACCGCTGGCGCTATGCTGGCCCCAGCATTCAGCCATACCTTGAGCGCCCAGCAGCAGACAACGATCTACATTGAAGTAAGCGCTATCAGCACCACCCAACGCCGAGTCAATCGTAGAAGTAGTCGTAGTCGCAGCAGCGTCGTTATTGCTAACGGTCACCACTTCGCCTGGGTTGAAGCGGATAGCGCGAGGCATCTTCTTCACGAGAATACCGTTCCACATACCCGGTTCGCCAGTGAACAGAGGATTCTTGCTACCGCGCTGTTGAGCTAGAGACAGGAAGGTGCGCCAGGCTTTATCACCGGAGCGGGTCTGCAGGTAGTGCCAAACGCGAGCAGTCACCAGCAGGACAAACAGCGGAGCATCAGCACCAGCCGGATCATCTGGTAAAACAACTGGTTGCATGGGGGTCTGCATCTCGTCGATGGTCGCCCGCAGCCGGTCGATATCCTCCAGCGTCAGAATATCCGCACCAGTAATGGTCGCCATCGAGGTGGCGCTACCAGCAAACATGTGCTTATCCGCTGTGGGCGGCAGTACGCTGTTGACCATGATATCGCTGAATTCTGGGTCAGAGGCCAGCGGGATAGTCCAGTCCGGTGTGTACTGGCTACCGCGAGCACCCGCGAAATGCACCAGTTTGATCTGGTCATTCATCCGCGACCACCAGCCAGCCAGAGCGGCGCGACCCACACTTCGGAGATCGTGAATGGTCCGCTGTTGACTCATTCGACCACCAGTATCGACACCAGCACGAAGCTGGTTAATAGTGATGTCCATCGACGTTGCAGTCAGGTTCATCATCTTACCGGAGAGCTTAGTATCTCCAGTAATAGGACGACCCTGTAGAATATTAAAACAGTCGACCGAAACACTGTTGCCCGCAGACTTACTCAAGTCAGTAATGCGAACAATGGGATATGCCGGAGAAGTCTGCATCTTCTCCAATTTGTTCTTGGCTTCGCCAATATCAGGCGCTTCGCCAGTAAGCCGGTTCATAAAAGTGGGCGCTTTTACCATCTCGCTAAAGACTGCCGCGCCGTAAATTTTTTTGGCTAGACTATGGCCAACTGGAATTGTAGTACTACTCATTTAGCAACACTCCAAAAAAGAGAAAAACAGTCCGTCTCTCGACGGTCTTAGCTAATACTTCTCAAATAAGCCTCAAACTTCCGAGGATCAGAAGCGAGCTTATTCATATAAGCTGTGAGTTTATTACCCGACAGCTCGCTCAATTTATCTAGCTCAGGCTGTTCTGGAGTCGAACCCCCACTCAACTCCGAAAGCGAAGTCGGGGGCTTATCCATTGCAGCCTGAACCTTGGCCTTAGCCGCAGCAGTATCAATTACCGGTGCAGCCGTAGGAGTAGCGCCAAACAGCGCTTCCACCCGGCCAGGCAGTTGCTTCATCCGCTGGAACCAGTCTGCTGACGCATAGACCGGATCCGTTTTCATTAGCGTGGCGTGGATCTGGGTGCTGCGCTCGAACCAGGTCTGGTCCTCAGCCAAGGCCCAGCTGTTCAACGTCGGACTGGCAGCAATCGCATCCTCAATGGTGCCTTGCTCGTCCTGTTGCTGACGCTGGGTCTGGTTGCTGACCTGGCTGTGCAGCTGCTCCAGCATGGCCTGTTGCCGCAGAACCTGTTGTTCTAGCAGGTATTGCTGCCGGGCCTGTGCTTCGAGATCCTCCCCCCAGTTCTCCTTAACCTTGGCTAACCGCGCTTCCACCTCGGGCGGGATGGTATTACTGGGCGTTATAGGCGCAGCCGCAACGGGCTGAGCCTTGAGCGCTTCCAGTTCTGCCATCACCGCATCGAGCTGGCTCTTAGTTGCCGTGAGGGACTCACGAGTTTGTTTGAGAACCTCGTAAGGAATTTCGTGGGCACCGTCTTTGGTCTTGATAACCTCCTTGACAGCTTCTGGCTCCGCTGCCGTCTCCGGCACCGGGTCCGGCTTCACCGTAACTTTCGGTTCTTCCTCGGCCTCGACAGTCTCAATCGAGCCTGTCTCAGCGGCTTTTGCCAGGTCAATCTCGTTCCACGTCTCAGGGTTGTCCAAATCCACTGCCATCGCTATTTACCTTTATCGCCAGGTAGGCGGGTTATTTAGAAGACTTCGCTTTAGGTTTCGGTTTATTCATCTGCTTCAACTTCGCCTGATGGGCTTGTTGAGCTTGTTTGTTCTTCAACTGCGCAGCGGACATGGTCATCTTATGCGCCTCGTCCTGCTGCTTCACTTGCTGGAAACCCTTAAGCTGAGCTTCCTGCTGTTTCTGCGAATGCTGCTCAAGTGACTGGACCTGGGCCAGTGCAGCCTCATCCATCGACTGCGCATGGTCATCTTCGGCGTGCATCATCTTCTGCTGCATCATCTGCTGCTTGGCCTGGCTGTCCGCCATCTTGGTCTGCTCGTTCTGCACGGCGACCTGAGCCTTTTGTGCATCCGCTGCAGCCTTGGCATTCTTGGCCTGTTGCTCCTGCATCTGCAGCTCAAACATCTGCTGTTGCTGCTGCATCTCCATCTGCTGCTGCATCATGGCCGGGTCTTGCTGAGCGTTTGGATCTTGCTCACCGTCTGCGCCGATCCCGAGCTGCTTGTCGATCTTGTCGGCCAGCTCGTGACGGAACGGCAAGTCAGAGGCCCGAACCATGAAGCCAGCGAACAGCGGCTGGATCTCGGGGGGCAGGCTCTTGGCCAGCTCGACCATCATCGAGAACTGCTGGGCGCGGAAGCTCGGAGTGTCCGGCACGTCCTCCAACTCGATACGCATCAAGGTGTTAGACACGTCGTTGGTCAAATAGGCCAACCCGTCCTCATCCTGGGTCGGCTGGTTCAGCATCACCGTGCGTCGATGGCCGTTGGTCTCAACCACCACCGGGTAGGGCGCGGAGCCGATGTCTTCCTTGACCAGCGACATCAGCACGGTGCCGACCAGTCGCCGGGCATAGCGGAAGTTGTCGTTCAGCTCCGCCAGCGTAGTGCTGGACTGCTCAACCAAAGAACTGATGGCCAGGCCTGATTGGCCGGCGTACTCGCTCTTGCCAAGCATGTTCATCTGCACGCCCGACGCATCCTGAATGGCCCGAGTGGCATCCTGTAGGACGTTGAACTGCTGCTGGCTAAGCTGGAAATCTGACTCGATGCGCAAGGCATCCGAGTTTTTGTTCTTACGGTTTGGGTTCATCAAGATCACAGCGTCAGGCCGAGCGGCCTCCTCTGCAATCTCTGCCCACGGCTGGTCTGCGGCGTCAGTGTCAGCAATGATCCGTTTCGCCGACAGCAACCAGATCATCCGGCTCAAGCGGGCGTTCACTTCATCCTGCGGCGACATCATCCGCCGAACCAGCCCGTAAGGCACCCGTGTTGAGTCTTCGCGGAAGCCCCAGAAGGGGACGTAAGGGAAGAACCCATGCGGATAAGGGCTTGGAATATCTGAAATTTTGTGCGGACCCGCGAACCAGGCCAGCCGTACTTTGGGGAATACTGCCTTGTTGACCTGAGCCATGCCCATGGCAATGGCTTCGGCATGGGCGGGGTTGTTGGCGTCGTACTCCATCGACTGACCAGAGGGCAGCAACAGTACCGGGCGAGTTACCCAGTGCTTATACCAGACCTCATAGATCAGTACCCGTTTGCGCCCGGAGTCCAGCCACTCTTCCACCGGAAGCGAGGAGCGCAGCTCGTTGCCGTGTGCCCCGATCAGGTCTACCCCATCGTCTTCCGTGGAGAGGTTGTCCCAGTCGGCCCAGCGTGAAATCAGCTTGCTAAACAGGGCCTTATTCTTGGGGAAGTACAAGGACGCTACGTCCTCATCAATCCACTGCTTGCGAACAACGTAACGAGCATCCGAGAGGTCTGGCTCCTTAGCGCGGAAATCCCAGAATATCTCGTTACGATGAATGGCCCGGACGCGGTAAGGAGCCTTGAACGGGTTGGATTCTCGGGCGATCTCGACCCAGCCCAGCCCGGATTTCACCATGTCGGCGAAGGCGTCCGAACAGGCCCGGTCCGCGCTCGACGTGCGCTCAGCCTGCTTGAGCTTGGCGCTCATAGCCTCGGCGACCTCAACGTCTTCGTCTTTATCGGCAGTCGCCCGCCAGTCCCGGCGCGTCTTGGCCTCCATGCCCAGCACGCTGTCTACGGACACCGCAACCAGGTTGCGGATGACCGGGGCTTGGCCTCGGTCACGCATGGCCTGCACCACATCCGGCTCCAGCTGCAGCCCGTCGTAATAGGCTGCGGCCCGGTCGGATTCCGCCCGCCAGGCAGACTCCCAGCGGGAGTCGTCGAGGAGGTTTTCTAAGTCATCCTGGGAAAGCCGGTCTCTCATAGCCATAGCAACCTTTTATACAGCAACAAGCTGAAAAGTCAATAGTTTTTAAAATTATTCGAATAAAACACTCGCCACGCCATTCGCTGCTGACATTGCGCCTTCGCCCATTTGCGCCATGATACCCGCGCCACGGGCGTTGACTTCAGCAATGGCTTTGAGCCGGGCTAGTTCAGCTTTCAATAATTCCAGTCCGCGCTCTTGAGTCGCGTCAATTGCAGCGCGTTCGCCAGCGGTTTTTTGGTTATCGTAATCCAGATCAATCTGCGCTTTTTTCAGCGCGATCTTGGCATCGGCCAGTACGTCTTCCAGCCCGACCTCATACTCAGCCATCGTATGCTGATCGTGCAGGGTGCTGTATTCAACTGTCATCAATGCGGCCTTGGCCTGCTGTTCGTATTCTTTGATGACTTGCTGGTTGCGTTCGGCTTGGGCAGAAATAAGGGCAGACTTCGCGGTAATTTCTTCGGCGAATGCCTTGGCCTGCGCATCAAACGCCTTCACCTTCGCTAACTCCCCGTCCACTCGGGCGCTGTCACTGGCAATTTCCGCCAGATAGGCGCGGGTGCGGGCTTCATGGGCATTGACTTGGGCGTCAAACGCTTTGACTTGCAGGGCAAATACCTCTTGCGGCAGTCCTTTCAATTCCGCTTCGCTGCGGGCGGCGCTCACTTGCGCGGCGTACAACCGCACGTCCTGTTCCGCTTTACTAAGATCGGCTTGGTATAGCTTGATTAACAGCCCATCGTTGTCCAACCGGCCTTGTTCGGCTTCCAGTTGGGCTTTCGCCACTTCAAAGCGGGTCATGCTGATCTTTAGGTGGGCTTCAAACAACGATAATTCTGCTTCAGCTTTCTTCTGCTCCAGCTCATTCTTGGTGTGATTCTTGGCTTCGTATTCCGCCAGCAGCGCGGCGATGGATGCCTTAGCGTAACTCAGCGCCATCCGGTGGGCTTCCAGCACCTGCTCGATCTCACCCTTGCGCAGCGCCAGATAACCGCTGTACAGGTTATCGAACAAATCACCGGTCGCCTCGAAAAACGCCAGCGATAGTTCCATTGTCTTCGTGTCGTGCTGTGATAGCGCATGGGAGCGCCACGCTTGCGCGACTTGTTCAGCGGCGGCTTGCAGGGCTTGTCGGGCGGCAGCGGGGAGCATCCAGCCAGAGCGGTCCTGATCGTCAGCCATCGCCAATACCCGATCCCGTTCTGCATTCAGCCGGTCGATCAGTCGTTGTTGCAGGTCGGCGTGATAGGCCAGCACCGGGCTGTAACGGTCAGTCAGTCGAGCGCGGATCAACGCCATCAGTTCGGGGAGCAGCACGGTCAAGGCTGGTGCGGTTAGCGCATCTAAACTCGCCAGCAGGCTGTCCAGCCCAGGAACCCCGGCGATCCCGCCAAAAATGGCGGTGCGAAACCGGCTGTACGCCGCCGCCAGATCAGTATCGACATCCAGATCAGTATTGATCGGGGCGAACGTCGGATCGGGGATGGTTAAAGTCGGAGTAACAACAGGTAAGCTATCCAGCCGATCTGGGGAAAAGCCGGTTTCCAGCGTCGGCAAAGCGGGCAGGGTGATGGTGGTAGAGGCTATCGGGGCGCTCCCGCCAAAGTCAGTGACCGGCGCTACGGACGGATAATCAAAGTCCGGCAAGGCCAGATCGGGAAATTCCGCCGAAAACTCAGCGTTGATTTTATCCAACCTCTGCAAAGTGGGTGCGGTCGCCAGGGTCAATCCCGGCCAGCGGGGAAAGCCCGGCGCGGGTTCAGGTACTCCGTCCTCTCCCGGCATTGCAATACCCACTGGCTCACCCCCCATCCGTGGCGGCGGCTTAGGAAACGCCACGCCTTGCTGAATCGTGACTATCGCGGTATTGACCAGCGCATTCGCTGATCCCGTCAGACTGGCAGCAGCGGCGCTGGCGCTGTTCAGGATATTGCTGACATCGGATTCAGCGGACATTATGCGTACTCGGTGATGGAGCGGGAACCCAGTGCATTAAGACCGGCATAGGCTTGGCTGGCGATTCCGCCCAACGTCCCTGCGCCCTGACTGATAATCCGCCCCTCGGCTTCGGCTTGCCCCAGACGGACTTGGTATTCTTTCAGCGTGTTCAGCAGGGTGGTTTGGTCAATCTGCAATTCCAGCACCGCTTCATGCAGGGCTTGGCGGTCTTCCAACTGCTGGCTGCTCATCGTTAGTTCTTGCTGCGCAACTTCTGCCGCAAAGCCCTTGCTGATCGCCGCCAGAGCCACACGGGCGTACTGTTCAGCTTGCCGCAGATAGCCCATCTGAGCAGTCAGGGTAGCGACGTATTCGCCCAACACGGCAGCATTGGCGCTGGACTGTGCGTTGGCTTGCGCAGTCAGTTGCTTCACCTCGGCGCTAAATGCCGCCAGTTCGGCTTGGTACAACTGGACCTTGCCCATTTCAGCTTCGGTTTGCGCCAGATCGCCCTTAATCCGGGCTTGCAACGCTTCATGATCGGCGGCATTGGCTTTCAGGGTGGCGTTGTAGGCGCTAATCTCGGACTCAAACGCGGCCAGCGCCAGCTTGCGCCACGCTATATCAGTCTTTAGCGCATCCAGTTGCAGCCCAAACAGCTTGACGCGAGTCTCTGACCAGCCGGTTGCCAGGGTGTAAATCTGGATGTTCTGCTCGTTGTAGGTCGCAATCTGCCGGTTGGATTCCAGCGTCAACCGCAGACTATCCAGCTTGGTTAATTCAATCTTGAGCCGGTCTTCGGTGCGGCGAATCTGGCTGTCGTTATAGCGGGTCAGAATCGCCAGTTCCTTTTCTTTCAACGCCAGCAGCTTGAGCGCCAAATCCAAGACGCCGGTCGCTCCGTCCATCGCCAGCAGTACACCTTTCATCCGCCACGCCGCTTCCTGGCTGCGCAGTTCCAGCGCCGCACTGAGCAGTTTTGCGGCCAAAGCCATCGCCCACTGTAAATGCTTCACTTCCAGCGTTTGCCGTTCCTGGCTGAGTTTGCTGGCGGCAGTCATCGTGGCTTGCGCGGTCTTGAGTTCCAGTTCCAGTCGCGCCCAAATGCGCTGACCGGTAGGTAATTCAGTCTGTGCGCTCGGCTGTTCATCCAATAACCGTTGCGCCGCCCATCGCTCGGCATTAATGGCTTGTTGCGCTTGATCGTAGCTTTGGGTTTCCCAGTCTTCGGGTACGCCGGTTTCATCGCCCGCCATCACCGCCCGCAGTCGGGTGGTCAGTAGCGTCATCAGCGGCAGCATCCAGTCACCGCCCAACGACTTCAACCACGCTGACCACGCCGCCAGATCGCCTGCCGCCAGCCCGATCCCGGTCTGGTATTCGGTGTAGAAGTCACCCGTGAAAGGCGCGAAAACCGGGGCGGTCCCAGTGGGTGGATCGCCGGATAGCGGGTCCACCAGTACGGCAGTCGGGCGCGTCAAGATCGGGGGTTCAGTGGCGGTAATCGTCGGTGCGACCGGCAGCAGTTCCGGGCTATCCAAGTCTGGCGCAACGCCTGTGAACTCAGGGGCGGCACCGGGTCGCGTTTCCGAAAACTCCGGTAGATTCAGTGTAGGAACGTCGGCGGTAAACCGGTCAACGACCTGATCCACCGCTTGCAGATCGCCCATCGTCGGCAGCGTGAGCGGGTCCATACCCGCCAGCGTCGGCGGTAACGGAACGCGGGTGTAATCCGGGGTGGGTCGCACCACATCAAACTCAATCGCAGCCACGGGCGGCGGAGTCATCCCTTCCAGGGCCGCATCCGCTTGTTGCGCCAGCGCATACGCCGATCCGCGATACCATGTGGAAAGAGCTTGCAGGGTGCTGACCAGATTAGCGACTGCCGTTTCGGCGCTCATAACGGTTTCCTTGACAACGGGCTGACCAGTAGTTCAACGCCGCCAATATCCAGCGCCCCGCCGCTGCGATTGCGCACCGTCAGGCCAGCAGTATGAAAGGTCACGCCGCGCCCGGTCTTGATCTTGTGAGTGCCAAACGCCGGGGCGGTATCGGTCGGCGTCTGGTAGCGCCAGAGCGTTCGCTCATCCGCCACCAGTTCCATCGTCATTCCGTCGGCTTCGCGACTGGACCAGTAGACATCGCTCATCCGTTTCACCGCATTGGTGCCAAAGGTCTGCGGGGCAAAGCGAATCGTCGCCGGGATCGTGGTCACTGTCCCGTCCACATCCCCTTCCAACCGGGTCAATGCGCCTGCTTTCAACCCGTACAGCCGCCCGTGAGCCGTCACCAGCTTATCGAATCCACCGAGCAGCAGTTGCGTGACCGCGCCGGTACTGAGGTTGATCGCGTAGGTGGTTTCGGCGGTGCTGGCAGTCGTTGCCGTAGCGGTCAGAAACGGGGCAGGAATTTCCAGAGCCGCCCGGTTGCCATTCCCGGCGTACAGCAGGGGTACGGGAATTTCCAGCGTAGCCGTCGCCCGGCCATAGGTCGTCCCAGTGGCGGTGATCTGGATCGCTGGAAGCTCCAGTGTTGCCGTGGCTATCGCTTGTACCCGCCCGGTTGCCGCCAGTTGCGGAGCCAGCAGTTCCAGACTGGCGGTTGCGCCACACCGGGTCGTCAATAACGGAGCGGGGATCGTGATCGCCGCCGATGCAGTATCCCCGGTCTTGCCGGTCGCGGTTAATACGGGGGCGGGTAGTTCCAGAGCAGCGCGGGCCAGTCTTTGCACCGTCCCAGTAGCCGCTAAGACAGGAGCGGGGAGCGATAGATCGGCTTGTGCGCCTATGCGGGTCGTCAAGATCGGCGACGGCAGTTGCAGCGCCGCAATGCAGGTGTGGTTGGTGGCTTCAGCGGTCAGAAACGGGGCGGGGATGGTCAGCAGCGCGTCGTGATAGGCGCTATAGCCGCCAAAAAACGGCAGTTCAATCAGAAAGCCAATGTCAATCGAGATTTCCGCGTCGATAGTCAGCGGCTCAAATTCAGCAAAGCCAATCCCGTCCGTATCCGCGCCGAAGCAATCCATCGGGGCTAATTCGATTAGCCCTTCTTCCACCACATCCGCCGCTTCCAACAGCGCCAACGGTAAAAACTCTAAAGCGCCATAATCACTTTCTGGAATCAGATCATCATTCAACACGGTTAGCGGCGACAGGTCGATATGACCGAAGTCCCCGTCGCTACCGAGAACCGCCAGCGGGCTGAGTGCAATCGGATCGGGGACATCGTCGTTCGCGGTGGTCAGCCCCGACAGCACGATCAACCCATAGTCGCCCGCCTGATCGGTGCCAAACGCCGACAGTGCGGAAAAACTCACCCCGCCCGATAAATAGTCCGTAAAGCGCACGTCAATAACGGTGTCATTGGCGGCATACAGCGAACAATCGACAAACACCGCGCCCGTCGATGGGATTAGACTGGTGTACAGCAGGCTCCCGGCGACGTAGTAACGCACCTCGTTATCACTACGGGAAATGCTGAACGTCGCGCCAGGTGCGTAACTGGTATAGCCGCCCTTCTTGACCCCGCCTTCAATGACCGTAGCCCGGCCACTTTCGATCAGGAACGCATGATCAATCTCACGATACCCAGCATCGTTATCAACGTCATTCAGTCCGCAGACGATCCCGACCGCTTGACCGACTTCAAACTCAACCAGACCATCGGCCATGAGATAGGCAATGGTTCTCGCCCCGGAGTTCCAGCCGTCATTCGGGATGATTTTCGTTGACCATGCCATGCGATTGATCCTTTAGGCCGGTTGAATGCCGCCGCTTTGTGTCAATATCCGCAGCAGCCGCTGCAATTCAGCCGCACTGAGCGGGAAATCCTGATCCCCATCGTTGTTGTTATCCTCGCCATTATTCCCGCCCCTCGGATTAGGGGGCGATCCAGTGCTTGGCGACGATCCATAACGGGGAATGCCGCCGCCCCAGTCATTAGTATTGGTTCCAGGGGGCGGCAGGACTCCCCCGCCGCCGTCTATACCCCCCAGCGCACCGGGCGGAACAGGATCGGGCGTCCAGATACGTTCGACGGTGGATGAGGGGAGTTTGCTGAGTTCCGTGGTCATTTTAATTCGTCGGCAAGGTCACGCTGAACGCCGCCAGCGTTTTTACGTCGCTAGTGGTGATGTCCGGGTTGGTCAGAAAAAG
>JFJP01022032.1_pt2 | contig 16345 bp, 9 predicted proteins | sample 431651 | NCBI WGS metagenome assembly JFJP01 (sample SAMN02602958, study PRJNA72255) | Microbial mat metagenome, whole genome shotgun sequencing project. | biome: fresh water; feature: sink hole; material: water; isolation source: purple microbial (photo- and chemosynthetic) mats found in... | reverse complement strand
AACCCAGATTCGGTTTTCGGTAATCCGCATCAACAGTCGCCGCCAATTTCAGAAACAGACGGAGTTTGGCAATTTCAACCGCTTCTTTCATAATGTCAACACCATGCAGATTTCGCAGAATAATGCTCTTGTAAATAAAATATTGCAGATTGGAATGTTCAGGACTTTTTACCGATTGCAAAACTTCTTCAAAAAATTTGTATCTGCCTTTGGACCCTTCAGCAACAAAGTTTTTCATACGTTGCAGACAGCTTTCATAAAGCGGTTCTAAAATATTCATTGCCGCAAACAGAAAAGCACCGGAGCCGCAGGTAGGGTCCAAAATCGTAATGCTGTTAATTGCTTTGTAAAAATGACGCAGAAAATCAGGGTCCGTAGTAGTATCAATAACATCCTGAACAAATTGACGAATGTTCAAATTATACGTGATGAAGTCGTTGATACTCTGAATCTCACCATTTTCAATTTTTGATTTTACATCGTTGTACCGCTTACGCCGATCAACCACTTCACGCCAGATTTCGGTAGGCAATGCAAATTCAGCCGGAGCCGGTTTATTCCATTCTTTTCTGCGTTCAGGCAGATTCGGCTTTTGCGTGTCAACGCCGACAGCAATTTTTTCAGGCAAAGGCAAATCAACGCCTTTTTTTACAGCATCATAAATATAAGCATCTCCGCTTTCCTGTAACATTTTCCATAGTTCCGAACCTGTCTTAAATGCTTTGGGATAATTGCGAGAGGTTTCATCAAAAAGATACGGAATAATGCTGTTTTTACTGATATAATCCGTAATATCCTCTTTGGTGTAATAAGCACCCATTTTAGCCCGGTCGTTAATGAATTTTTCAAAAATATATCCGATGACATCAGGGTTGACATCTCTGCCTGAAGCAGCAGCACGACTGTCAAGATGCCAGTTATACTGATCAAAGAAATGAAAAACATTTGAAAATGCTTCATCAGAGATGTCAATATCGGCATAGTGTTTTTCCAAATCGTGAATATCAAATAAGCCGCCGTTAAGATACGGTATTTTGCCAAGTTCTTTTTTTAATTCTTCGGAATGTTCGGGTGAACCCAAGCCTTTATGAAATAACGCCAAAAGGAAGTTTTTATAAAAACCGGCGTAAAATTTGTCTTTACCTTTCTTCTGCTGACAGGCATCCAACTTTTCTTTGAGATAATTCAGATTATTATCGAGAAATCCTTTTTTCTGAATAAAATAGCAGAACATCAGGCGGTTGAGCATTAATGACGCATACCAGTCTTTATCGGAAACAATTGAAATGCCTTTAATAAAATCAATAAATTTCTGATGCTCTTTGCGGAAATTTTCATAGAATTTCTTTGTAACCTGCTCAACATTTCTGCTGAAATTTTCATTAACCCGATCCACGACATCGCTGATGGTGATATTTTCTTCCTCGTCCAGCGTGAAAAACAGATTTGAGGTTTTCTGATATAAAAGTTCAGGCTCCTGACCTTTATTCCATCGGGTTTCGCTTAATCGTGACGGTTTTCCCGGCTGCTTTACAAAAATCTGCCATATCTGAGTCGTATTGTTTTTATCGCAGAAAATAATCAGATGTTCTTTGAATAATTTGGCGATTTTTCTGTCTAACTGTAGCCGTGTGTTATAATCCGGCAAATCCTGATTTTGAAAAACAACAATTCTGAACCCGCCTTTTTCAGCAACCGAATGAAACATATAGATTTTTTCTTTGAGTTTTATCGGAAACTGATTATCAGCAAAAGTCCATCCCAACTGATTGAACAGATTTGTAAAATCAAAACTGTCAATGTATGATTGAAATTGCTTTTTGGTGATTGTGTTCATAGTATTATGTGATTCCTTATTGTTGGCGGATGTTTTCCTGCCGAATACAGAATCCTCCGTAAGTTGACCAGCTTGCAGTTATCCGATTTCTAAGCATATAAAGGCGGCGGTATGATCCCCAATTCGTCCATTAACAGGACGAGCGGTTTATTCCGAATACGGGCTAATTCTGTAAGATATTCCATACGATTTGCGTCCGATAATTCCATCTGATCTGTCAACTTTAACAGTTCATCGTATTCTTCCTGCGTCAGCGTCTTTTTGTTACGTTTGGCAATCAGTTTGTCGTATCTGCGTTGAACAGTATCAGCAACCCCCTGATTGATCTTCAACAATAATTCAGATTCAGCCGATGAAAGCCGGTGTTCCTCATACAGAGGACGGACAGAATTCACCTCTGCAAAAAGTCTTTCCAATTCAGACCTTGATAACTGGGCTACAACATTTACAAGCTGTTCATAAGAGAGTTCTGCTTTTAACTGAATAACAGGCATATATTTTATTTCTCTTTCCCGTTACGAGGCGATGCTGTTTCTGTTGTTTCGGTTTTTTTCATTTTGAAGCCTCTTTTAATTCACGAAGAACACAAAGGATCAAAACGCCATGCGCAACTTTTTACCGCAAAGAACGCAAAGAAGGCGCAAAGGGCGCAAAGAATCTTTGCGAACCTTGCGGAAAAACCCTTGCGCTCTTTGCGGTAAGTGAGCGAAGCAGAACGGCGGTTAAAAAAAGTTGCACATGACGTGATCATAAATAAATTATAGTGATTCCTGTTCGTTGAGCGCAGCCGAAATCACCGATTGTTTAGCGAAGCCGAAATCCCCATTGAGCAGATAATCTGAGGCGTTCTTAAATTGTCCTGCTCTTTCTGTTCAATCACACACAACCGCCCTTCTTCTCTCAACCGCATGGTCAATAACGCCATTTCTTCATCCGTGCAGCCGAACCGGATACGGCGGTTTATGATTTCCCGTGCGGTTTCACGCAAAGGATAATGGTAAATGTCATCAATGGTTTTCTTCAGCGCATCCACATCAGACAACGTGTTTCTGACGCTTTCATAATAGCGTTGCAACATACCGTAAGCCCTGTATCTTGCGCCGGATTTATTGCCCAGTTGTCCGCCGGATTTTGCTGCTTCTGTTTCCGCAAGCACTACGGCTTTTTTCAACAAATCATGATGATTTTCCAGACGTTCAACTGCCGGCGTATCCAATGAACATTCCGCCATCTTTAAAATTCTTGACTGGCTTGTAGAAATAACTTTGCCCTCGGCATTCAACCATGTAAGAATCTCATAACCATTGCTGTTTCTGTGATAAGCAATCAGGGTATCGTTTTCAAACCCGTGATCATGTTTCTCCTTTGTAGAAAAAACAACATCCGGCAGTTTGGGAATTTTCTTTTTCAAATCAGGATTTGCCTTTGTCGCCTGATTCCATATTTCATAAGCCTGTGAAGTCAGATCAACATCGCCTTCATCGTCATCCAAAATGCCTGATTTTTCATTGTAAAGGTCCCGGATATTTACGGGATCGCCGTCAAAGAACACTTCATCTGCTCCGACAGCTTCGGCATTTTCAGATATGCGCTGAGTAAGGCGGGTTCTTAATCTGATGATTCTTTCAATACCGTCTTGTGGTAAAAACGAATAACATAATATTTCAGGCGATTGCTGTCCGATTCTGTCAACACGCCCCGCTCTCTGTATGAGCCGGATGATTGCCCAGGGCAGGTCGTAATTGACGATGATATGGGCATCTTGCAGGTTCTGCCCCTCGCTTAACACATCTGTGCTGACGAGGATTCTGATCTCATCTTTAATATTTTTTACTTTATTGCTGACAGGACTGAATCGGTGAGCAAGTTCGGTGGGATTTTCCAATTCCCCGGTAACACAGGCAATATCGGAAATGTTGCGTTTTCTGAGTTGCTCAGACAAATAACAAGCGGTATCGGCAAATTGCGTGAAAACCAGAATCTTTTCATTTTTATGATGTTCAACACAAAGTTTTTCAAGCGAATTTAATTTTTTATCTTCCGCAGGGTTCCAGCTTTTTCCTATTTCAATAATGGAAATAATTTTATCCGCATCACTGATTAATAATTCCGATAACCTTTCCACAAACAAAGAACTTGAAATCCAATCATATCTGTTTTTATCTGCTTCGCATTTTTCGTAATATTTTTCAGCTAATTTTTTATATTCCGCTTTGTCTGCAATCAGGTTCAGTTCTGTATTTTCATCATTATCGTTTTCTTCTAAAAATTCATCCATTTCTGCGGTTTCCTGCTGGCCAATAGGAATAGGAAACCTGTTTTCAATGGCATAAATAAAAACATGATTTCTTAACACATGCCGGGCTAAGGATACCAGAAAAGAAAACCCTGAACTTTCCAATCTCTTGAAAAGATTTGTCCTGCAAAAACCCATCAGCCGCTTGCCTGCCCGGTTCAAGTTTGCAATAATCCGTTTTGCTTCCTTATCGGCATTTCCTTGTTTATCTTTGTCAATGTAATTGCCAAGTCCGTAGCGGGGCAAAGAAAGACTGTTAATAATTTTTACGACTTCTTCATCATACAGTTTTACATAAATATCGTTTTCATCATTCGGATTAAATGTGTATTCGATTTTCTTTGTAATTCTGTCAGGGAAATATTCTGTTCTTCCGTCATTAAATGTCAAATAATACTGATTTTTTGCAGGATTATATGTTGAATAATTCTCTTTGATAAAAGTGCGGGTTCTCCGCACCATATAAAGTTTTAACAGTTCCTGCCAATCTTCTGAAAAATTGCTTTTTTCAAAAGCAAGCAGTGTATTGGGAGAGTATTGATATTTTGCGATAAACTCGACGGGACCGCCGACTTCACGGATAAAATTTTCAGGACAAATGCCGATATCTTTATCTTCGGGGATAAACAATCGTAACTGGCTTGAAATATCTGAATAGCTTTTGTTGTACGGCGTAGCCGTGAGCATAATCACACGGCTTTCATTTTTTTCCAAATACTCCTTGACAATCGCATACCGTTTTCCCTGCCGGTTACGCAGATTATGACTTTCATCAATAATGACAACTCGGTATCTTCTTGTTTTTTCAAGGAAATTTTTATCAATTTTAGAAATGCTCTGCACCTTGGCTCTTAATTGATAGGCATGAACATAAGATTCCCACATTTCCGTAAGATTTTTGGGGCAGATAATCAGTGTTTCGGTAAAAAATGTTTCTTCAAAAAGTTTTGCAACGGCTGTTGCGGTCATTGTTTTGCCCAAACCGACAACATCACTGATCAGAACTCCCCTTTGTTTATCAAGATACCTTGCCGCAACACTCACCGCATTCATCTGAAACGACAGTAAATCTGTTTGCAGAATTTGGGGTACGATATAATTTCCGATGCCGCTTCGGGCTTCCTGTGAAAGATGGTAAGCGATTTTCAGATAAATATAATAGGGCGGAATATTGTTTTCACCGGCCCAGCTTTGTCCGAGTATCTGGATTAATTCCTTTGAAATATCAAAACACCAGCGGTCCTTCCATCTTTCTTCAAACCAGTTGTCCAATTTTTCGGCTGCATCCTGCTCCAATATATCAACATTCAATTCTCCCTGCTGAGAAAGCCCTGCCATGGTGAGGTTGCTGCTGCCGATGTAGCCGATTAAAGGCGCCGATTTGTCTTTTCTGTGCAGAAGGTAGAGTTTGGCATGTAACGGATAGGCGAGAAATAATTTGACTTTTACTTTTTTTTCTTCAAGCTGCTGCTTCAGTTTTCTTAAACTTTTTTCATCTTCATTTGTCGGTATTCCGAAAGTCAACTGCTTTGCAAAAGATTTCGCTGTTTCTTTTTTCAATGCCAGCGCAGTCGGATTATCCATCATGCCTTTTTGGGTCTGACTTAATGCCTTCTTCAACAAATCTTCTTCAGGGCTTTGCATTCCGACCAGCAGCCGGCAACATTCATCATCGCCTTTAAAATGGTCAATGTGATCCGTTAAAAGTTTCCAGCCCCTGAGATTAAAATAGCCCACACAGAAATCGGCCCTGTATGAGCTTTCAAGAGTGTCTGACAAACCTGTTTTCAGATCTGACGATATATTATCAAATATTTTTGGCATATATCAGTATGTTTGACAGCAATTCAGAAACAGGTTTACTGAGCGCTGTCTTTCAGGAAAAAAAGCCAGTACATGAAATAAAAAAATGCGCCGCAGGAGATAATGGCAATAATATAGCTCAACCAGTCCGTCGGCTTTTCAGCGATTCCGTATTCATTGGCGGGACCTATCTTGTTTTTGCAGCCGTGGCATTGGGTATCCGCCGCTTTCAGCATTGCATGACAGTAGGGACACTTTTTGGTTGCTTTGCTGTCTGTCACCATATTTTGATTCCTCTTCTCTCATTTCTTAAAAAACAGGGGCATATCGCCGACATGCCCCTGTTCAATACTAATTTGCCAAAAAATCTGCCAGAATAGAAATCTGACTCTTGTTTTTCAAGCCTGCCATCCATTTTTCAAGGGTTTTGAACTTCTTCTGCTGCAACAGCCTTTCCTTTGTCTTTTCTTTTTCCTTTTCAAATTCTTCCGGTTCAGGCGTCTTTCTTTCCTTGAAACTGATGAGATAATAACCTTTTTTCGCCTTCAGGGGCTTTTCCGAAAACTTCTTATCTTCCGACAGCGAAAAAGCAGCCTGCACGATTTCCCGTTCATATCCTATATCTGGAATGGAATCGTTCCGCTTGAAAAATTCGCTGGTTTTGATCTCCAATCCCCGTTTCTGGCATTCCGTCTCCATGTTTTCGCCTTTCTTCAAAGCTGCCAGCAATTCTTCAGCGTCTTTGCCTGCTTTTTCTTCCTGCTTTTCTTTGAGCAGGTCTTTCTTTGCTTTTTCCGCCACCTCTTTGTATTCAGACATTTTTTCAGGAACCTGCTCAATGACCTGAAGAATATAATAGCCGTCTCCGAAATCCTGAATTTCGCTGATTTCCTTCAGCGAAAGCTTGAAAGCCTCAGTGGAAAATTTAACAGGATTTTTTACTTTTTCAGGTCCTTTTTTCTTGGTAAAAGAATCGCTTGTGATGATTTTAAGACTTCGGGAAGAGGCGATTTTCGCCAGATCGTCCCCTTCAAAAGCAGCCCCGGAAACAGCTTCCGCTTCATCATAAGCGATATTTTTTGCCTTTTCCTCGGTCAGCTTGTTTTTTATCGTCTCTTTTGATTCCTCAAAAGAAAGCGTTTTTTCCTCATTCACCTTTTCCACTTTGATAACATGCCATCCGAACTGGCTTTTCACCGGCTCGCTGATTTCTCCGGCTTTCATGGAAAATGCCTTGTCGGAAAAGGGTTTCACCATCATCTTTCTGTCAAATTCGCCGAGATCGCCGCCGTTGGGCCTGCTGCCCTCATCTTCCGAATATTGTTTTGCCAGTTCCCCGAAATCCTTGCCTTCAGACGCCGTTTTTATGATTTCAAGGGCTTTTTTCCTTTTTTCCTCAACAACTTCATCGGAACTGTTTTTATCGAGCTTTAAAAGAATATGTCTTGCGCCGACGGTTTTTTCCTTTTTGAACTCCTCGGGATTTGCTTCAAAATATTCTTTGATCTCCTCGTCCGTAAGGCTTACTTTTGCCTTACACTCCTCAACGCCGAAACGGAGATACTGCACCTTTATTTCCGGCTCTGTTTTATAAGAATCCTTGTGCGCTTCAAAGAATTTCTTTACGTCTTCATCCGAAACTTCGATATTCTGATATTTTTCAGGAGACAGAAGCGTATAGGCGATACGGACAGAAGCATCATTCCATTTGTACCACTCCAGCGCTTCTTCATCGGAAACTTTGATGCTGTTCATCACATAAGAGCGCACTTTGTCGGTGAGCATGGATTTGCGCTGCTCGATCTCAAATTCTTTTGTTGAAAGCCTGTTGGCGTTCAGAACCCGTTCATAATGTCCCTTGCTGAATTTTCCTTCTATCTGAAAGACTTCTGTTTTCATAATCGCCGCGGCAAGTTCATCCTCAGAGACCCGAAAGTTGAGATGCTGCGCTTCCTGAAGCAGAAGTCTTTGGTCAATCAGATTGTCTATCGCCTGTTTTTCCAGCCGTTTGACCATCTCTTCATTCAGTTCCGCTCCGAATTGCCGGTACCGCTCCACCAGTCTGTTATACGCGTCCTGATATTCTTCCCCGCTGATGAGGTCATCATTGACAACGGCGATTTGGTTTGCCTTGCTTTCCTTGAAATTTCCGATTCCCCAGAATACGAATACCACAATGATCGCACCCAGAATAATTTTAATCAGCCAACTTGTCGCATAATCCCGCATTAACCTGAGCATTCCGATTTTACCCTTTCTCTTTTTTGTAATCTCTTTTTATAAGACAGATTTAAGAGCGCATACGCTCTTAAATTTTTTATTGTATGTTGTGATTTCCCTTTTGTCAATAAATTCCCCGCTTTTTTTCAGGCGCAGAAGCGATTTCAAAACTGAAAACCGAAAAACCGGAAAAATCAGGATTTCGGCTTTGTTTCCAAGCTGTTAATCATCGCCAGAATTTCCTCTTTCGATATTTTTGAAAAATCTATTTTGATATTCACCCCTCTTTCTTCAAATTCTTCAATACAGAAAATATTATCCTCCTCTTCTTTTTTCACATATAAAACTTTATGCGCCAGAATCTGATGATGAAATCCTTTTAAATGCAGTTTCTGAGGCGGCTCGCACATAAATTTGTTTTTGACATAGCTCCATGTTTCATGGCTGATGAAAAGTTCATCCGCCTCTGCGGCAGTTTCCAATCGGGATGCAAGATTGACCGGTGTTCCGATAATGGTATAATCCATGCGTTCCGAAGAACCGAAATTTCCCACCGTGCAATATCCGGTGGCAATGCCCATTCGGAAATGCAGGGGTTCCGAATACCCGGCGTCATACCATTTTTTCCGCAGGTCTTTCATTTTTTCCCGCATTTCCAATGCCATAGATACACAGCGCAGCGCGTGGTCTTCATCGGAAGTGAATTCGGGGTCCCCGAAAAATACCATGATGGCATCGCCCATATATTTGTCAAGGGTTCCGCCCCATTTGATAACAATCTGCGTCATGGTTTCAAGATAGGAGTTCAGAAACTCCGACAACGCTTCTCCTTCCATGTGAGAACTTGTATAGGAGAAATCTTTCAGGTCTGAAAAGAAAACCGTCAGCTTTTTTCTCTGGGTGCGGATTTCAACTTTTTCTTTTTCATGTGTAATTTTTTTGAACAGTTGAAAAGAAACATAGCGCCCCAGCCTTTCCAGAATCCTGTTCAGCTTCCGCTGCTGATTGTCGCTGACACGGGTAACGGTTTTGGTCTGACGAAGAAGTTTTTTATAGTTTTTTACAAGATTTCTGTATTCTTTCAGGACTATTTCTTTGTCAACATTATCCTGCTTGAAAAGGGATTCCGCTATTTTTAAAATTTCTTCTTCTTTAGAAAAAATCGAATCTTCTTTTTCCATTTTGCTCCCAAAAACTCTGTAACAGATTCGGCATCCTGTTCATGAAGCGGCACGGTTTTTCAGCATCGGCAGGAGAATAAGCCTGTCTTAAAACCGTAATTATTGCAGAAACTTATAAGTATCCGGTTCTGCGGACCTGCAACATTTTTTCAGATAACTATTTTCATAGAAAAGAAATGAAATTCATCGTTAACCTTTTTAAAACTGAATTCAATCGGTCTGCTTGCCCTGCGCGCCATTTCAATAAATCCCAAGCCTGCTCCCCCTTTGCTTTCTTTGGGCGGCCTTCCCCGACGCTGCTTTTTATAATACTCTTTGAGTTCATCTTTGTTCATACTTTGAATTTTAGTAAGCTTTTCAACAAGTTTTCCGATTTTATTATTCTCCACCATGTTTCCGCACAGCACAAAATAGTGTTCATCTTTCTGACCCACAGCAATGATGCCAAGGCTCAGATCATCTTTTCTTTCAGCAGAATAGCGGATAATATTCTGGGCGTTTTCCACAACAGTGGAAAATACTCTGAGAACAGTGGCTTTCCCTGCTTCTCCCATTGCCATGTGCTGTTCCAGCGTCGTCCCGATTTCTGCCACAAGGTTCTGTGAAATGGGACCGCTTAAACAGAAAAATACGCCTCGTTTGCTGAGGTCTTTTTTCAATTCATAAAGATCCGCAAGCATACCCGATACTCCCTGTGTTTGACTGTCTTGAACCAATGGAATCCTTTCGCAATGGAAATTATCTGTCATTTTTCAAAAAAAAGTTGCAGGCGCACAAGATTTCCATCTGCATTCATCTGTTTTTTTATCGTTTCATTATTATAAATATCTGAAAATCAATAAGTTATCAGCTTATCCGTCTCTCCTGTATCAATCACATCCGAAATACTGCCGGATGCCGGCGCATAAAGCAGTTTTGAAGAATGCTTTATATCTGTAATGAAAAGTGTTGATTTTAAAAAGACTATATTTTATATAAGTATATCTGTCACAGATAAGGTTTTCAAAAAAATATTTCTCAAAATTCTGCGCTGCCTGACAAACGCGATAAATCGCCGAGAATTTTTTCGCCGGGTTAAAGAAACAGTCGCTGCTTTTATACTCGAAAAAAAGGGTTAAATCAAGCGGCTATTCGCAAATATTAATTTCATAACAACACATATTTAGGAGAAAGAACAGATGAAGAATAAATTTTACCACGTTCCGAGACCGGCCCTTTTCACCTTTTTTTCGGTTGCGATGCTGACAACATGCCTGATTTTTTTTATGTTTTCATCAGACCATTCTTACGGACTTTCACCCGGGAATGAACTTTTTATCAATAAAACCGAAAATATAAAGGTTGCAGGCAACATCTATGAAAAACCCACTGCCAATTCCCTTGCTATTGCCAGAGCGCAAAAAGGGGAAACCGTTACCCTCCTTGTTCTTCAGGGTGAATGGTATGTTGTGAGACTTTCTTCCGACCGTCTGGGCTGGGCGCATCGGAATCTTTTCTCAGAAATATCGGCGGCGCCGACAGAACCTGAAAAGACGCCTGGCGTTTCCGATAAAAAAGCATCGGATGAAAAGATGCCTATTGTTCCCGATAAAAAAGCGTCAGATGAAAAAACGCCTGCCATTACAGACAGAAAAGCATCGGGTGAAGAGACGCCTGCCATTCCCGATAAACAGGATTTACAGGATTTGAAGGCGTCTGATAAAAAAACGGCTGTCATTCCCGACAGGGAAACATCGGATATTCCTGTAAATCCTGTAAATCCTGTAAATCCTGTAAAAACAGCAGCGGTTCCGGATAAAAAAGAAGTGTCTGTTCCCATGTCTTCCGAGACCCCGGAAAGTAAGACCCCGGAAAAAAAAATCATGCTGAAAGTTTCCGCAGGCAGGGTTCGTGAAATCCCCTCGGTTCAGTCGGCTGTAAAGTTTGTTCTGGAAAAAGGAGATATTGTTTCCCTTGTCCGCACGGAAGAGGACTGGTATCTTGTCCGTCTTGACGACGGTGCCGCAGGCTGGGCGCACAGCAGTCTTTTTTCCGAACCGGTTCATATCCTCAAAGACATTCGCTTTGACCTCAGCTCCGAAGGCGAAGAAAAGATTGTTTTTGTCCTCAACGGCTATTATCCTCCCACCACATTTGTGCTTGAAGAAGAAAAAGTCAGTCCCAAGGTGATCTGCGACTTTTTCGGCGCGCAACTGGGAGCCGAAACAGGCCGCCGCATTGAAGTAAACGGCAAAATGATTCAATCCATCCGCATAGGGGTTCATGAAGACGCGCCATCTCCCAAAATAAGGGTGGTAATTGATCTTGTTTCTGACCGGATTTATGAAGTGGGACAGAAATTTTTTGAAAAAGAAAATTTTTATATACTTGATTTCAAACCGACTTCACAAGCTTCGGGCCAGAGCCGTTAGCAGCATACAGCAAAAATGCTCCCCCCTTTATAAGATATTTATAAGTTAAAAGAAACTGAGTTTTTTAAAGTTTCCGAATAACTGTTCAAACCTGACATAAAAGTAGAACGGATTTTAAACCCGTTTTACCGAGACGGAGCAGAACGGGTTTCAAACCTGACATAAAAGTAGAACGGCCCAGGCTGAAAACAGATAAACCCGTTTTACTGAGATTCTTTGACACGAATGCAAGGTGGGCAGCAAAGCTTGCCCACCCTACTGCAAAGAGTCATTTTTGCTGCTTCCCTGCTTCGGAATGATCCTGCGGCTGAACTTTCAGAATTATTTCGGTATCTGTTTTTTCCACATAGTACCATTTCAGGGAACGCATCCGGTAAAAAGCGATGATTCTGGATTTTTCATTCTCCTGCACTTCCACAAGGCCCGATTCGTTTCTGAGAATCGCCTGCACCACCTGCTCAACCGGAAAAGGTTTCAACAGAAGCTCGGCATTGCCTGCCTGTTTTTCAACCTCTTTCTCCGGATGGCTTCGCACGACAATATTCGCTTTATCATCTAAAAGATAGCTTTCAACAACCCCGACAGCGCCTTCCCGGGTGAGATTGTCCTGAATAATGTCGCTGAAGGTGACATCCATTCCCAGCACGCCGTAAAACTGATTCTTTTTGTCGTAAAGAGAAACCGCACAGGGCAGCACCATTCCCAATCCCTGAATGTCAAGATAAGGATTTCCCCAGTGAACGCCTGATTTGTAAGCGCCGAGTTTGTACCAGGGACGGGCCCGGGGATCATATTCGGGCGCATAAGAGCCTTTTCCGGGATAGGAATACATGACGCCGCCGACTTCCAGCCCGATATATGCCCAACTGATCGGAAGTCCGTGTACCGTAAGCAGGCGGAAAGCTTCCTCATCCGTAATCTGTGCAAAACCGGGGCGGCTGTCCAAAAGCGTTTTCCGAAAATGATGGCGCAGGGGCGCAAGCCTTTGCATAAGAGGCGCAACATCTTCTTTACGCACATTGGGCGCTGTTTTCACCACCGGATAATCAATGCTCACTGGCCGCTTATATAAAGCCGCATAAGCAAGATCAGGCGGTCCCTTTGCCGGATTCTGAAAGTCTTCAATCCAGTAAAAACGCTCATTATTCGACGGAGCGTCCTCAATCAGATACATGGCGCTGTTGACCAGACCGATAGCCAAATCTTCCAGCCGGAGAAAATGGCTGTCAATCTGATGCGCCTGAGAAGACACTTCCGCCTGTAATTGGGAAAGCCGGTTTTCCCGAATCTGAGCGGCTTTCATGGCATTCTGTTTCTGAATCAGGCTTCCGATGGTCAGCGTGGCGGAAATCAGCAGGACTCCCAGAAACAGAATCATCGTAAATTGCCGATGTTTGCCGATCCAGCGGATGACCTTTCGGGGAAAATTGTCGGGCAGTTCCGAGACTTCATCTCCTCTCAGGTAGCAGCGAATATCATCGCTGAAAGCAGCCACACTCGGATAACGGTCTCTGGGATCAAATTCTGTGCTTCTTTGAATAATGGCTCTCAGTTCAGGCTCAATTTTCTGCTCCGGAACGAGATGGGAAATTTCATTGAGAAAACCTTTTTTTGCCCAGTTCAGTTTCTGTTTGGAATCTCCGAGCCGGGGCGGCTTTAATGTTACCAATTCATAAAGAATCGCTCCCAGTGAAAAAATATCGCTGGCAGCCCCCACATCAGGCCGGGGCGCTGCCTGTTCGGGAGACATATAACTCAAAGTTCCGAGAACGCCTTCAGGCTGAAGTCCGATGATTTCGCTTCCGTCGGATTTGGAAACAGAACCGGTAAAAATTTCAGTATATTGGGTACTAAGATCATCCTGTTCCTCATCTTTGAGCATTTTGGCGATGCCCCAGTCCATGACATAAACTTCGCCGAAATCACCGACCATGATATTTGCCGGCTTCAGATCCCGATGCACCACCTGCTTGCGATGGGCATAAGTGATGCCGTCACAGGCTTTAATCAGATGTTCGAGCCGCGCCCGCAGATCAATTTCGGGCTTGAGTTTTGCTTTGGGATTTTCACCGTAAACCGCTCTGGCTTTGTTGATGATTTCATGCAGCGTCTTGCCTTTGATGAGCTTCATGACAAAGGAAACATTTTTTTCGCCTTCTGCCGGGGGCCTGACCGTATAAAGCGGTACAATATTGGGATGATCCAACTGGGCGGTGATCTGCGCTTCCCTGATGAAAAAACTCAGCGCCGCAGGCGTTACCGCCTCTTTTCTCAGCACTTTGACAGCCACTTTGCGAAGCAGTTGGGTATCTCTGGCAAGCAGCACTTCACCCATTCCGCCCTTGCCGATAGTTCCCATTTCCACATAGCGTTCTGAAATGCCGAGAAGATTGTCAAAAACTTCCTGAGCAAAATCAACAATGGTCAGCGTGACTTCACCCGCAGATGAGGAGGAAGACTCTTCCCTTTTCGGATTTTCCTGACGGACAGGTTTCGGGATTTCCTGATGAACAGGTTTCGGACTTTCCTGACGGACAGGGGGCTTCGGGGATACCGGTCGCCGTACATCGGATTTCGGGACCGGCTGTTTCTGAATCACAGGTTTTTGAGGCGGCTGAACCGTAAAGATATGCCTGCATTTGGAACAGCGGAGTTTGGTCCCTTCCGGTTTGATAAGATTGTCATTTACATTAAATGCCACCTGACATTTTTCGCATTTTACAATCATGCTGACATCCCTTTTGGATTGAAGATTGCCTCTGTTTTTCGCCACGAATGAACACGAATGTTTCACGAATAAAAAAACACGAATTTATTTTATATAATTATAAAAAATTATCACGAAATAATATGATCAATTCGTGCTGCTTCGTGAAAGAATTTGTGTTCATTCGTGGCTGAAAATGAGCCGCAATCATCAATCTTTCAATCTCTCAGTCTTCAATTTCTGAATTTCTGCCTGAAGTTCTTTAATCTGCGCCTGCTGTTCTTTGATGGCTTCCACAAGCAGCGGGGTCAGTTTTTCATAAGAAACAGCTTTGTAGCCGTCGGTATCCGTATTCACAAGTTCGGGAAGCACCGGCTCTGTTTCCTGGGCGATCAGTCCGAGCTGCGGCGTTTCCGGAAAATTTTTTTCAGGATATTCATCTGTTTTCCATTCATAACGCACCCCTCTGAGTTTCATGATTTTATCCAGCGCATGGTCAATGGGGCTGATATTTTTCTTCCATCTGATGTCGGAAGCCTGCCATGTTCCGATGGTGTAAGCATTGCCGGAGACATACAATTTATAACTTCCGGGCGTTTTGGTGTTGACGCCGAGACTGCCGCCGACCGCCAGAATGTTATTGTTGAAATCTCCGTAAACCAGAGGGCTGTCCGAGTCTGAATTTTCAATATAAAGTTTGTCGGAGCCGGTTTCATTCTGTCCCGCGTAGTAGCCGATAAAAACATTGCCTGAGCCTTGAGTGTTCTGCCGTCCCGCATAATATCCGACAAAGGTGTTGGAATTGCCGGCTGTGTTCTGATACCCCGCGCTGTGACCGAGAAATGTATTTTTGGAACCGTCTGTGTTTTTGTATCCGGCATTGTATCCGACAAAAGTGTTCAGGATTCCGAGTCCTTTCTGTGTGTCTCCCAGATTGCTGTATCCGGCATAATAGCCCAGAAAGCTGTTTCCGGTTCCTGTATTTTTTTCGCCCGCGCCCACGCCGAGACAGATATTGTCCCCATCGCTTGCCAGCACGGTTTTTCCGCTGATGCTGTAAACACCGTTTGCATTGATATTTCCGTTCACATCCAATTTATGGTCAGGACTCGCCAGACCGATGCCCACGTTGCCGTCCATATAATAGGCGTCGCTGCCGTTCATATCGAAAGCCGGTTCTCCGGGATCGCCTTTCTGTCCTCTCATTGCCATCACATTCCACAATTTTGTGTCTGCCGGCGTATCGGATGCCTCTGAAAGATGTGCCAGAATACAGATGTAGCTTGCTCCCTCAAACTGAACAGCGTCATATTTTTCATACATTTCATCGGCTTTCCAGTTCCCTTTCCATGTAATGACGTATGAAACAGGAATCGCCGATTTGATGTCTGCCGTGATCTGCAAGGCATGTAAAGCCTCGGTCAGCCCGATGCTTGAATCGCCGTCAACATCTCCCAGCATACCTGCCAAGCATACAAAAGATGCTGTTTCAAGGAAAAATAAGACGGAAAACAGGATAACAGCAACAGTTTTTTTCATAAAATCCTCCTTTTAAAATTGAGAATTGAGAATTGAGAATTGAGAAATAAACACAATTCTCAATTCTCAATTCACAATTCACAAAACCCCCGCATCCCAGTTCCACATACCGGGTCTTTTTTTCAATGTTATTTCTTCGGGAACCGGCTCATTAAGATGAACAAACAGGCTGTAGCCTGCGGAGCGTAGTTCCGCTTTTTTTTCGCTTATATCCAATTTCCAGTTGGGATAAATCCGAAAATCTGATTCGTGTTTTTCAGCCCAAGCCTGCTCTCCCTTGGGGCTGGTAAACAGCTTTTCGGTTTTCATATCCTCTGAAAGCACACGGGAAACGCACAGGGGCCAGTTTCC